>OLNW01000059.1_pt1 | contig 132659 bp, 134 predicted proteins | sample 1672121 | NCBI WGS metagenome assembly OLNW01 (sample SAMEA3136648, study PRJEB25190) | human gut metagenome
ACTACTCCCTCTGATTTGGTATACTGTTTTTGACGTAGAATTCGTCTTTTTTCTTGGTGAATACTAGAAAAAAGGGGCTGCCTCATATGATTTTGAAAAATCATTTTGAGACAGCCCCGAGATCCTTAATTCTACCTTGTTTTTTGCTAGAAATTTTTTCACCCGTCGAAAAACAGACGTTTTTGTCGTGTTTTTTCCGGCTGTGCGAAAAAATCTAGCAAAATCACTGTTCCAGTCGCAGTTGTTTTGATATAATGGGATTGCTATCGGCTCGTTTGAAAATGAACTGACCAACCCCTAATCCGTTCAATGCCTTCTCATACTGAATCATCCTCTTCTTCTCCCCTGCGCTCAATCGACGTGCCAGTGCATGCGCATGATCGAAATCCGGTTGGAAGTAGAGCTGCAAGTCCGCCTGATTCAGCGCCGCAACAGCATTCTTATCGCTCACCCACTGAGAACTGAACCAGCCAGCAATATTATACTTGCGCCCTTCCCTTAGGATTTTCATCAGGAAGCCAGAGTCACGGAACCTGAACTTCTGGCACTCATCCAGAACCAAGACCACCGGAATCCCGTCCTTGATCTCCATTTTTTGGTTCCACAGCTGGCCCAGCAAGAGCTCTACCAAGAGGCTTTGCTGGAATTCATCCTGAATGGTATCAAATTTGATGACAGTGATGCCGGGACTGCTGAGCTGTTTGTTCCAGTCGTAGTTGTACTCGCCACAACGAACGATACCAGCTAGATTCTCCAGGCGATACAGAGCGGTCTGTGTTCGTTTCAACAGCTCCGGATCTGACCGGATATAAGAAATCAGCCCGTGGATAGATCTTGGCGTCCGGCCTGACATCAGGAATTCCTTCGCTGCATTGCTGAGATAAACCATCTGCGCATCATGCAGATGATAAGCCGCACGCAACGTCTCCGCAAACCGGGAGCTAATATCAACGGCGCTTTCCCACTCCTCTTCAGTGAGCTGCATTGACTCCAGCGGGTTCATCGAGAATTCTCCGCTGCGGAGATCCAACACATCAAGAGGCAGATTTGCCCCGAACCCTTCTTTCAATGCAAATGAAAGGTCGTTGGAACAGTCGCATACGATGCATCGAATCCCCTGCCCCGGAAGCTGCGCGATGAGCTCACGCAGCTTGTAGCTTTTTCCGGAACCACTTTTCCCGGACAGGTAGGCATGCGGATTGGTCCGCACACTCCAAACAAGTTCCTTCCCATTCTCTGCGCTACCAAGCGTAACCTTGTAATCCATATTAACATTCCTCCTCAAAAATGCTCGGTTCACCAAAAACCTCGAAGACCTCCCGCGCGATTTTAAAGCCACGCAGTGTACCTTTTTTGATGCCGTCAACATCTGTTCGCTGCACAGTTACCCTCGTCATTTGCGTCGTCCGATTGACCGGACGTCCAGCCAGCAGCCCTTCTTCTCCCAACGCTTTGATGACCATGGGACTGCTGGCAGACAGACGGCCACACACAACCTTAAAAACGGAATGGGGAAGATACGCAAACTCCTCATCAAAGCCCACGCAACCATCTTGGTAGCAGTTTAGGTGTGCCGCCGTAAACTCCCCCTGCGCAAGCATCTCCCGAAACAGCTTGATAAAGCTGCTCGCCAGCTGTCCGCAATCATCCTTTTTTACAGATAACTCCAGTATTTCTGAAAAGATACTTGGGAAGCACTCCACGTCCAGCAACTCATCCACATCGACACAGATCTGCTGGCGTCTGTAGAATTGCTGGAGTTGGTCCCAAACCGCATACAGCACGGCCAGTGTGTCCACACCTTCAGCGGTCAATTCGCCCTGCCCCTGGAAAATTGTCCTATCCTCCATCTCCAGTGCCCATGTTTTCCCTGCTGCAAGAGAATCCTTAAAACTCCCGAGTCGTTCAGCGATGAACTTGATCCAGACCGCATAGTAGACCTTGAGGATGTTCATATCAACACACTTCATTATAGCTTTTTCTCCGTCGATATCATCCATAGGCAAATCAACCGTCAGCAATAGAGGAGAGTAGGCAAAGTCCGACACTCGATCAGAAATAATCAGCGGCAACGCCTGGAGCGGAACAGTTTGTCTTCCCTCTCTCAATCTAACTGACACCGACTGCGTGGACAAAATCCCCAGCAGCTCTCGGGCATTTTCTGCTGCCGATGGAGCACCCCGGTCATCGCGGATGATTGCAACTTGGTCTTTGCGAGATAGGAGCTGGTAGCAGAAGTCCTCCTTTCGCTCAGAGAGGCTGATTGCAGGATCTCCGAACAAGGAAAATAGGTCTGTCATCGCCTTTTCAACCCCAGCCGTTTCGCAGAGCAGGTTGATGCCCACAGGCAGTGGAAACTCCAGAATCTTCAAGAGCGAAAACAATGTAGCTGCATGCCACAGGAGTACCAGTAACGTACGCAGCCTCCTGTCGCGGATGATACCAAAAAGCTGCATCATCCTATCAACGACCTGACTTTCTGCCTCCAGGCTCTCCGCCAGGCAGGAAAGTTCATCCGACGGATATAAGCTGCCGTTGATCTGGTGGGTCTTCAAATCAGCAAACTGGTAAAATTTTACTTTTCCAGTTTCTATTAATTTCCAGCCGGCGTAAAAGCAAATCGGCACACTTTCCGTCACCTCTGCGATGGCTTGCCGAAGCAAGTCCATTGTTTTTCGCACCGAACCAACACGTCGGATCTTACTGTGGGTAGCCTCCACCAGGGTGTCCTTCAGGCGTCTGTCGTTCTCGAAATCTTGGCGAGAAATCCGCACTTGAACCTGAGGAGCACGGACATCAATGACCAAAAATGGCGATGTGAGGCATAACGGTTCCGGTATAACCGAATATGCTTTATTGAATGTCAAATTCGTGATTTCTACTATCTGTCCCCGGCGTCCAATGGTTACGATCCCACCAGACGGAAACGAATGAACGTCCTGGTAGGCTGTTTCTGCCTGGAGTTTGTCCGCTGCCTCTCGATGAAGCCGGGCATTCTCGTTAGTCAGCCTCTGACATTCATCGATCAACCTTGGGTCGTTGTAAATAACGGGGGGCTGAGGATAAGCCTGATTCATCATCGGTTGTCCTCCACTGATCCCGAATTGGGACCAAGATTTCGATCCATCTGCTCCCTCTCGATATTGATTGTAATACATTTTATTCATAATTTTCCTCCAACATAATCAATTTTAACCATTGGCCAATGGACTTCGTTGTCGGCTGGTTGATCCCCAACCGCACATTGACTATACCACCGATCTAGCTGGAGCGCATCTGCTTTGCAAAAATTTTTCAAAATTGAAAAACAGGTCAAAAAAAGTCCGCAATCAGTCTTATGCTGATCACGGACTTTTTCCGACCTTATTGTATTTTCACCGAACGCAAATGCCGTGGCAGCGAGCCAACCACGATGCACTGCTTCTTATCGTCATGCAGGAAGTAGATCCTGAGCAGATTCTCCGAATCATTTCCCACTCTCAAGTGATAATCCAAGGCACTCTCAACAGGCTTCCCATTTTTGCCTGGAAAGTATTTGATCTTGTACTGGCCTGGCGTATACTCAATCGTTGTGACACCAGTTGGTTTTACCTCGAAGGGACGACCATACTTCTCTGAGCAGCGTGTCAGCATCTCCTCCGTTGGGAGACGATCATAGCGAGCGGACCAATAGTCCGTCGCCAGAAAATCCAACGCATCACAGATCAAATTCAGATCGACGCCCGCAGCATCCCGCTCGGTCAGCAAATCGATTGCCTTCTTGTGCAGAAGCAAGCGTCCTTGAAACTGCTGCTCCACCCAAGCTGCAATCTCACCGTGCTTGGCCGGTCGCGCCAGCCGTCGTTCCAAATAAGAAGTGTACGCCTCCCGTGCGTCGCTTTGACGCATCACTTTCTCCACCTCTTGTTGGCAATCCAGCCGTATGGAACGCTTCTCCTCCTCCAGCTGATCTATGTAAATTTTCTGGCGTTTGATTTGTTTCGTCAGTTCTTCCTGGTCAAATCGGAGTAACGCCAGCTCATGGGCATATCGTTCCTCCAATTCTGTTTTCTGCTGACTCCACTGTGCAGCGACATGGTCCACCTGTTGGTACACTTGCCGGCTATTTTCCAAAAGGCCGCTGCGTGCAGCCCCTAAAAACCAAACTCGCCCAAATTCGACTCTTCGTTCTCTTGGATAGTTTAAGACGAGAGAGGTCAGTTGCTCGATGGTCTCTTGTTGAGACTGCATGGATGCTTTCAGCGGCAGCAAAGTGAACTTCCCGCCAAAGCACATGGGTTCAGCAAGGAGAATATCTCCCGCGGTTACCTTCTGCTCGATGCGCCCTTGGAGCTTGTCCAGCAGCTCATCTGCCAGAAGGTAGGTTCGGCAAAATCCCAGCCCATGTCGTGCAAAGTCACAGATCGGATACGGCGGCCCCTGTACTTCTGTCCGGACCATCGGCTTTAGTGGCGGCATCATAACGTCAAAGGAAAAGACACCTGTTCCGGACAAAGAAATCTCCCGTTGTCTCCGAACGTGCGTAAACACGACGGTGGGCAGTTGATTTTCTTCTGAGCGGAGTACGGAAACCAATCGTTTCAGCTGTTCCCCTGTCGAGATTTCCATCACCTTTGGCAATAAAGGGGTCAGTTGCTGCAGGCCAAAGTCCGGGTTGTTCGCCAGCCGCTTCACGACAGCCAGACGATAAACTTCTGCCAACGCATTGCCCCCAGCAACATCTGAAACAACCGTTTGAAATCCACATTGCAGCTGATGGTCAACAATCCGGAAACCTATGTTCGTCTCGATGATCCGCCCTGGAACAGCTTGGCGGGCCTGTTTCGGATTTCCTGGATCAGAGCCAAGGTCTGGCTCTGTAATCTGTAAACTCCAGGCCCCCTGTTCCGGCAAAGATACAATGTCAATGACAAAGCCAGCGTTTAAGTGAAGGGACTGCAGCGCTTCCTCAGAACAACTACGGAATTCTTCCGGGCCAGGCAGCAGCAGTTCTTTGGGCACTGTGTCCCCAAGACGCAGCCGAAGCCACTCCATGGTGGTCAGGGCAGCCAGGCGCAGTCCATCCTGAGGCGTTGTCTTCTTGCTGGCCATGTGTGCGAAAAGCTGATACGTTGGATACAAGTGATTCCTCTGTAATCTGACCACACGATATGGCGTGTCCATCGTAGCACCCCCTCATTTTCTAAAACTCGGAAAAGTACAGCAGGCAGTCTTCGTTGAGATGACGGTAGATGACTTCCAGCTCTGCTGCTGGAATGGCGAGTTCCGCTGCGATCTCTGATACGGTCCGTCTGCCATCGGCATACAGCCAGGCCCTTGCTGTGTTGCCGGATAGGGTTCGGTCTGCTGCCTGAATATCCTGTTCCGTTGTCTGGTGAAAATCGATCCCAACCCGGATCGGATACTTCTCTTCCGAGAAGGTTTGCTCCGTTTCGGTGAGGTGCTTCACGAAGTCGGCCAGATGTGGAAACTCATTCCAGGCGTATCGCCAATGCCAGTTATTCGCGTCCGTTCCTCTCTTTGCGCGGTAGATGTCAGTTTTCTTGCACTGTTTAGCTTCCTGGAAATAGGCTTGTTTCAATTCCTGATCGAACCAGGTTTTCGCCTGCATAATATCGTCAGTAGACAATGCTTCCGTCTCCAGGACAACGCCCTGCATGGAAGCCAGTGCATGGTCCATGCGTTCCCGGCACAGTTTTAAGCCGTATTGTTCCGGTGCCTTTGCAATCGGCGTTCCGTGATAGGGTGCCAAGTAGATTGTGTTCACTTCCATGATCCCGCGTCCCACTTCTAAGAGCTTCTTGGCGTGTGATAGACTTTCCTGTAATGTCTCCCAGCTCTCTCGCGCTCCGCCGATAATATAATTACCCTCCACGCTCATGATCCCGGCTTCTTTACACTGGCGAACCACTTCCAGGCTCATCTCCGGTGTAATGGTCTTGTGGTAGGCATCCAGAACACGTTGGCTTCCGCTCTCGATCCCAAGCTGAATGGCGATCAACCCGGACTCTATCATCATCGGGATCAGCTCCGGATCCTGATAAAGGCAAGAGACATGACCCTCACAGGTCCAGGTAAGCCCCCGTTTCCGCATCTCCCGGCAGAAACGCAGGAGGCGTTCTCTATTTAATGTAAAGGTATCGTCAAAGATGTTCACATGCTGTAGCCCATGGTTGAAGGAACGAACGTAGTCGATCTCCTCCATCACATGTTCCACACTGCGGAAACGGACATTCTTGGACGCGGCCCCCTCATAGCAGAACGCACAGTGAAAGGGACAGCCCCGTCCCGTCAGGATGCCAATCGGCCTTCTCATCCGATAGTCCATTTGCAAGCTGTTTTCCCTTTTGGGGTACGGCAGGCTGTCCAGATCCATAATCAAAGGATTCGTATGATAAGTATCTTTCTCCAGGTAACGCAGGCTGGGGACGTCAGCCAGGGTTCCGATTCCATCTTCTAGATAAGAGAGAAGCTGAAGCATGGGCACTTCTCCCTCTCCCACGATGATGTAGTCACAGCCTGTTCGTTGCAGAAACGTTTTCTCCAAAGCAGCTGCCTCCGGCCCGCCAACCACAACTTTGACAGGATATTGCTTCTTGATCCAGCGGATCAGGTTTCCGATCATCACAACGTTGTCTGAACCAACATAAAACCCAACCACCGTGACACCGTGATGCTTCACCTCAAAGTCGATCACCTGCTTTGCGGCAGAACTATCCCCGGAATACACCCTGGCCCGAAAGTGATGCTGCTGTAAATAGGCCGCGATGATATGCTGACCAAGGCACTCCTCCACATGGGGCATCTTCTCTGTAACGCCCCGCTTGAGGTTCATCATCAGCAGCTCATATTCCATGGGAAGTCTCCTGTTCACATTGCCTCTGCAAGCGTGCTTTTTCTGCCAGCAGCTGTTTACGCAGCAAGTCCAACCCATCTGTCCTCAGAAAGTTCATCAGCTGCTTGGTATCCTGGCACAAGGGGTTACGGCCCGATGCCTCGGTCAATACACTGGCACTGCATCCACCGTGGCAGAACTGTTTTTCTTTACAGGTTTGGCATTCCTCCGGCAGCTTGCTCGTCCGGCAGGCCAATAGTTCCGCCATGTGCTTCTGACCTACTTCCGTGATCCCCTCCTCCACCGTGCCGATCGGGAAGAGATCGCTGTCCGAAAAACGACCGCAGGGGTAGATCGTCCCATAGGGATCGATACATAGAAAACGCTGGCTGCACTGCCCATCGTAACTACAGCCGTGGGGAGTCTCTCCTCGGAGGAGAGCCGTCAGAAGATCGCCCAGCGGAGACACCGGAAGCTCCAGGTTTTCCGCCGCCAAAAAGCGGAACACGCGGGTCAGATATGCCCCATATTCGCCCGGCTTCAAAGCCAGCTCCAGGTGCTTGACAGCTTCCCCGACTTGAAGTAGCGGGTTGATTTTCAGCGGGATGTCTTTTTGGTGAAAGCAAGTCAAAAAATCCAGCGGACGATCCAAGGCCGGTCTGGTCAGCACCATCAAAGCGGCGACGGAAACACCTGCCGCCTGCATCTGCTCGATATGGTGGCAGACCAAATCATACGTACCCCCACCATCTGCAGTACATCGCTGTCCGTCGTGAATTCCTTTGCTGCCATCCAGAGAAACCCCAACGTGAATGTTGTGCTCTCGGAAAAGCTCCAGATAATCCGTGGTCAGGATGGTCCCATTGGTCTGCACGGAAAAGGTCCAGCTGATCTGCGGCGCTCTCCGTTGGATCGCCCGGATCCCGCGGTCATACTGGTTGGGCTCCAGCAGCATGGGCTCTCCACCGTGGAAAATCACATGAATTTTGGATTCTCCTTCGCCCTCGGCATAGCTGGCAGCCCATTGCAGGGAGGCCAGCATTCTCTCATAGGACATACGCTCCGTTTCTATTTTTTCTCCGACAGAGCAGTAGTAACAGCGTAGGTTGCAGGCGGTCGTCACCTTCAAAATCAGCGTCAACATTTCAGTTGCTCCAGTTCCTTTCCCGCTGTCTGGATCGCAGCAAGCGCTTTGCTCTGCATCTCACGCAGAGGGGCAGAATAATAATCTATGATTTCCTGTATCAGCTGGGGAGCTTGCTTTTCCAGTATCTTCTCCAGGCTGCTATGAGCTTTGGCCTGAATCTCCTGAACATTGACGCCAAGGTCGATGGTCTTCTCCCTGGTTTCTCCAATGGTCCGATGGGTGTAGTAATCCTTTCCAAAGAAGGCACCAATATGCTCAAAGAATCCTCTGGGATCCCGCTCGACCTCGATGACCCTTTTGTACGTATAAGAAATCTTATCCTGCCTCATGGCCAGATCGCCGATGGAGTCCAGTTTCAGCTTCTCTTGATAGCCGGAAAGTTTCGTCATCTGCGCCAAAGCATCGAACTGTTTCTTACAGGCATCCATCACCGTTTCGTATACCTTTGCTCAGGATTTGATTCAGGTCCGCTGCAGAGAACGATTCCTTCGTTTTCTCAACTTCCTTGCTCTTTTCCCGAATCAGATTCGTCATCTTCTGGCTACACTCATCCTTAGCGTCCCGGATCATGAGAGTAGCTTTTTTCTTCATGTCCCTCTCCTGCTGTTCCCGCGAGGCATTGCCATCCAGCAGTTTCTTTTTTGCATCCTCCAGCTTATCCTGCAAGCTCTGCAAAGCTGTGTTCACACGGTCCCCAAACGTCTTCTTGGATAGAATCGTTCCTTCTTGTTCCGTAATATCAGAAAGCAGATTCCAAAACTTACCCATGTTGCTGCTTTCAAAAAGAGCTTCCTCTCCCTTTTCCAAAGCAGTCAACCCAAGAAACGCTGAGATCGTTAGGATATTTTCATCTCCCAGCTTGATTCCATATTTTTTCAACGTTTCCTTCATGTAACTCTCGGTTTTACTGCGGTCATCGTCCGACTTTGGCGCTGGAATTTGAATGATGTTGCCATCATCATCACAATCTTCTTCCAGTGTATCAGATTGTGTCACCACCAGGAGGAAACGCTTTCCCATGTCATACAGCTCTTTCATCTCCTGAAAGTCCTGCTGCGTTCCTGCCGCATCAGAATTAGATGCAAAGATGACAAGATCCGCGTTTTTAACGTGCTTTCTGGCCAGTTCTTGATTCTCCTCGGTCAAGCTGCCAAACCCAGGGGTATCAACCCACGTCATAGCTCCCAGATGGAACAACTGGATCACACGGGTTGCTTCCCGGTTATCAACCCCAAATCCTCCGGATGCGTCGTTTTCCTCTGTGACTTCTTTCAGCTTGTCCTGGGTCGTGCAGGTACCCTGGTCATATACCTTGACCTTTGGCTGTTCCAGTCGATCATAGCTAGTTTTTGTATGCAGTTTTCGGATCGCGTTCCCCATCATGAGGTTACCCAAGTAACTTTTTCCGGCTTTCACTTTGCCAAAGACAACCACATTCAAGGAATCCTCATAGTCCTGGATAAACTGCATTCCGTCTTTTGCTTCTTCCAGTTCCTTCTTCAGGCCATCCAGTGTATTTTTTAATACTTTGGTGCTGACATCGTAAATTTCCTGAATTGACTTGTCCTTCGCCTTCAGTTTATGTGCTTTCGCCTTCTCCACACTTTTATTGAACGTTTCGATACACTGCTCAATTTCCTCCGTTTTCCCTTCAGCACTTTCCCGAACTCCTTTAAATTTCGTCACCGTGTCGGCCATCGTGTTGGCAAAACGGTTGATCGCATCGAACATCATATGGCATCACTCCTTCTGTATCGTGTCGATCCGCGCCAAAAGCCGGTCGATCTCCGTGATGGTTTTTTCTGCGGAAGCCCCTTTCTTCTTGTTGTGGCGTTTTCTCTCTGCCTCCGCTCTCGACTGGACATCCCTGGACATTTTATCTTCTGAAACCTCCATGGCATCCGCTTCCTTGAGTCGTTTGTCGTAAAGCATTGGGTTGATGTCGCTTTTCTTGTAGGTAGAAAGATCTTCGATTGCGGTTTCCAGCTTTCGCTTGCGCTCCTGTTCTGCCTGGTTGCTGTAGGCGCTGTAATCACTGTGGTCACCATAGTCGTCAGAAGCTGCAATCGCAGCAATCACTGCTCCACCGCCAATTGCCGCAAATATGACTGCCATGTTATCTCTCCCCCTGCATCTCTTTGATTTTTTCCCGTTTTTCATGGAAAGGCCGTAAGCATCGATCCCACTTTTCTAGCGTCCGTGTTTTCTGTTCCTGTGATGCCAACCAGACTGCCTGGCGTTCTGTCTGGGCTTTGCCTTTTTGAATACTGAGCAGGTCTTTGATCTCTGTGATCAGCTCCAGCTGCTCTTGATCTCGCCTGTATGCCAGCTTTTTGTGATATTCTTTCGCTTGCTTGAGTAGGAAGGCTTTGAAGCTCGGAATCTCACTCAGTTTTACGAGCGTGTCTTTCTGCTTCAAACGCCCTGTCTTGTAGCGTTTGGCGGAAACTTCCCAAAAGGGAAGCCCTGTCCCCACAGCATCAAACACCTGCTGTCGAAGGTTTTCCAGAAGTTCCTTGTAGCCGGGGGAATTTTCCCGCTCCTCGATCCAAGAGCAGACAAAGATCAGCCGCTGCCGGACTTGATCCGGCTGCATGCCGCTTGCGATCTTTTTCAGCCAATCACTTTCCCGCTTCGTCAGCGGTCCGGTTTTTACGTTGTGGACCATAACAATGAGATCACAGGCCATCAGGTTTTGATAGGCTGTCTCATCGTCCGTCTCATCCACATCAATGCCCGGCGTATCGACCAGACGGACGGTCGGCGTGAGCTGCGCCTGGTCGCCCGTCTTGGTCGTCGGAATTGCACCGGTCTTGAATCGCTCCTCTTCCACTGCCCCCAGCAGCGCATTGAAAAGGCTGCTCTTACCGGAGCTGACCATACCCGTATTGCCGATAAGGATCTGGTCCCCGCGGGCTTGTTTTTCCAGAACACCTCTCAACTTTTGGGCTAGGTCATAGGAGGTATATTTCTCTAATGCTTTGAGTTCCTGATGATTCCATACCATTGTCACTGCACCTCACTTCTTCTGACGCTCAGGTCAGAGCAGTCTGAATGTTTCTCAGGGTCTCTTTCCAGTTGTCCAACTCTTCCAGGAAGTCCCGGATCGTTTTATCCATCGCCTCCTGCTGCCGAATTTGCGCTTCGATTTCCTGGATTTTCTTGTCCACAACGGACTGCACTTTTTGTGCAAAGAACTCCCGCTGTTGCTGACGAATCTCATCCATAATTCGGGTTGTCTCACTGTTTGCATTCTGGCGTCTCAATTTTTCCTGCTGATAGCGTGCCTGTGCTTGCTGGTTGGCCAATTCCGCTTCTCGTTCCGCTCGTTCATATTCCCGTTCTTCTCTTCTTTTTCCGGCATTGAAAATACCATCCAATATGCTGATCGCAGTAATTCCCCAGCCTATTACCGGGATAGCCTTTGTCAGAGCACCACTAATTACAGCTGCACCACTAGATAACGCACCAAGCCCAGCGGAACCGGCGGCGATAGCTTTTTCTGCTGCCTGTGCTGCAGGACCGGCCAAAACCCCAGCCTTAGAAAAAGTGCTTTTTCCTGCACTCCCTATCGAACCTATCGACAGAGGATCGCCCTCCAAATAATCCTGCATAGAAGCCTGAAGACGGAGCGGCGCATTGCTGATCGTTTCCAACAAACCCTGAAGTGGCTTCTGATCTTTCTCAAACGCATCTTGGGTCTGCTTGGCGCCTTCGTCAATCACTTGCCGTAGGTTGCTCTCCTCATGGGCCAAGCACGCCTGAAAAATCGCATCCCGCTTAGCATTCAAAATACTATTTGCATCGGCTAAGAACGCAGTCTCAAAGTGTTTGTACTCATCCATCAATTTCTTTCTTCGCTCGGCATACTCCTGGTTGCCCAGTTGCTTTTGCAGCTCATCCGTTGCCTTCTCCAGAAGCTCTTTCAAGGTGGAGAGCGGAGTAGAGAGCCACTGGAGAGCGCCGTTTTCCCGGAGCAAGTTCTCCAGACGAAGCTGAAGGGCCCGTATGCCGCTTTTTTCCACGAGGATCTGTTTTCCTTTTTGGATGCCTGTCCAGGCCCGTTTGGTGTTCAGCGTAATGACTTCATATTTTTCATCGATATGGTCGTCACCACTGACCTGGATCAGATTCGTGATGATTTTCTGCTGAATACTCTCCAGTTCCCGCTGGTGTTCCTGTTCATCGGTCGTCGCGCTTCCGCGATCATTCAGAATGATATAAAAGGGCAAACCGCGCTGGATCATCTCTACCATTCTTTCATAGTTTTTCCGACTTTCAAATCCGCCCTTAGAGCTAACCACAAACAGGATGACATGGCAGTTGTTCATATTTTCATCCGCTTCCATCTCATGCTTGATCGGCGCGTCAATGCCCGGAGTATCCATGAGGATATATTTTCCTGCATCATAAGGTTGGGTTTTGGCCGTAGTGGGACGGTCCCCCACTTCTGCAACCTCTTTTCCGCAGAGTACGTTGACCAGAGTACTCTTTCCGGCGTTGTAGATGCCGTACACAAGGACCTTGGGCTTCTGTTCCTGCAGCAGGCCAAGGACTTTTTTGTTTACTTGCTCTTCCACAGAAGTTTTAAAACTCTTGGAAAAGCCCTGATAGTTCTGGGTTTTTCCCAAAAATCGTCTGGCGATGCTTTTCACCTCTCGGATCTGATCTTCTGTTGTTCCATATACTTGCTCCATCATTTTACAAATTTCCTCCTGTTTCCTGTTTATAACCTAATTTATAACATAAACTATAGCATATCAGTCTCTTCTTTGCAAGCATAGACTATGCTCGAATGAGGTGATCCCATGGCAGACAAAGAGCTGATTATCAAACCAAAACGAGCCAAAGGAGAGGATGGCTACAAAGTCTTTTCCATCCGCATCCGGGAAGAAATCGTCTCCCGGATCGATGAAGTCTCCGCCCAAACGAACCGCAGCCGAAACGAACTGATCGGAACGTTTTTGAGCTATGCGTTGGACCACTGCGTGGTGAAAGACGGCACGGAAGAGTAAAAAATCCCCAGGAGCATTTGTTTGTCATGCTCCTGGGGATCCATTTTGTTCGTTTATTTTGTGTCCTGCCTAGTTTCTCCTTTGCTCTGCCGCTCAGCCTCTTGAACAGCGGCGGCATATCCGGTCAACGCTGCAAAAGGGGCAAACTGTGCCGCTCGGTCATGCATTGGCATCTGTGGGTGTGTTTTGGCACTTTGCGGCCATATCGGTCCAGTTCAATAGCTCCTGTGTACTGTCTTCTCCGTTCTGAATCTGTGATATTTTCTCGGTCATACCCCACAGTCAAAACGATTTGGTCCGTGACCAAGCCCTGCTCCACCAAATCCAAGGAGAGTGCATCCGCCATTTCCCGAAGGACAAGTTTTGCCTTCTCTGCCTCATAGGGACACTGCAAGACCTGCCCGGAACTGAGACTATTTGTGCTTGGCTTATAGGCTTTGATCGCCGCAATGGTACAGGGTTCCCATCCCCAGGCGTGATCGATGAGCAGCTCTGCATTTTTCCCAAAGAGATGATAGAGCAATTCCTCATTTTTCTCAGAACACAGCGCCACATCTCCCATTGTAAACATACCATGTGCTTCTAGTTTTCTCGCGGTACCACGTCCTACGCGCCAGAAATCCGTAAGGGGCCGATGGGACCACAGCTCTCTCCGAAACTTCATTTCATCCAGTGCTGCGATACGGACACCATTTGCATCTGCCGGAATATGCTTTGCTACGATGTCCATCGCTGCCTTAGCAAGGAAGAGATTCGTTCCAATGCCGGCTGTTGCTGTAATTCCCGTAGTTTGAAATACATCCAAGATGATTTTCTTTGCCAGTTCCCGGGGAGAAAGCTGGTAGATGTGCAGATAATTTGTGACGTCCAGAAAGACCTCGTCGATCGAATAGGCCACGATGTCTTCTGGTGCGACGTACTTCAAATAGACCTTGTAGATGCGGGTGCTGTACTCGATATAATAAGCCATGCGCGGCGGAGCGATCAGGAAGTCCAGAGCAAGGGACGGGTCCTTTTGCAGCGCATGGAAAGACGTAGAGGAGCCTTCCAATCGGCGCCCCGGTGCTGTGCGCTGTCGCCTGACGTTGACTTCCCGGACTTTCTGGTTCACTTCAAATAATCGCGCACGCCCTGAAACCCCATAGTACTTGAGGGATGGCGTTACAGCAAGGCAGATCGTCTTCTCCGTTCTGCTCTCATCTGCAACGACCAGATTCGTGTCCAGCGGATCCAGACCACGCTCCCGGCATTCTACAGAGGCGTAGAATGACTTTAGATCGATGGCTAAATAGGTGCGTTGCTTCATCTCTGCTCCGATCCTTGATTTTTCATTCACGGTTTCCTTTTTCCGCAAGTTCTTGTATCTCCATATGCGCCTTCTGGAGAAATTCTATTTCATCGCAGATATTTGGAACACATCGTTCAACGAGCTGTCGCAGCAAGATATAGACCATGCCATTGAGTAACTCAAATGCACTGTCTACAAGTTCGTCATATCCCTTTTGTGCTTCCTTTTTTATAAAATCTGTCAGGCATTTAAGATGATGGACATACCGATCCTGATCTGTAACTGGGCCCTCATTCCCCTTCGCAATCTGATCCTTAAAGTATTCAGATGCTTTCTGGCTTTCTTCAGCCAGCACTTCTGCCAACGCAGAGAGATCATTCTCCTGAAGCATTTGGAGCAGTTCAAGATTGAGGTCCTTCAACAGCCGTCTTTTTGATGGCCATTTGCTGCACACATATCGCCACATGGAGCAAAAAACATCCAACGCGCGTTCTACTCGCTTTCCAATAGGCCCATTTCCTTCCAGAGTAATTGTGCACTGCACTTTCTCTTGTAGTACCTCTGTTAGGTCAGCAATAAGCTTGTTTTGTCCCACAATAAAGTTGAAGATGGGATTGTCACTTAATGTTTTTTCCAGCCCATCCATTGCCGGAATCAGATCATTCGTAACATTTCTGGCCTTGTTAATCAGTTCCTCCTGTCGTTTTTTGCACACTTCTGTCAACGATATACTGCGGTACCGTCTTGCACTGCTCAAGTAACCAAGATATTGATAGGCTTTCTCCAGTTCCGAAAAAGCCGCCCAGTACATTTCTTCCACATGTTCCCGAATCCAATGCGCCAGATATCCCAGTTCATATTCTTTTTCCGAAAAATCACATTTGGGAAGTACATCCTCAAGGGTATAGTTTCCCGCTCTCTGACCAAACATTTGTTTGCAGTCCCGAGTTACTACCTCTTCCCACTCTGCTCGTTTCCTATATTTTTGGCTGATCTCCATATAAGCTAACCAGCCTTGGTATCCCTTTTGGAAGTCACCTTTTGGGCATTGTTTCATCAAGTAATTCAAATACGCTTCCCTTGCCTCATTGATGATGCCACTCTTGAAGTTCGGTTCTTTTTTCTTTATTCTATCAAATGTTTCCTGCATAGTATGGAGAGTGCCATCTTTATCCCGAAACTCCAAATCTGGCACCTGATATACCGCATACGGCCCCGCATGGCCTTTTCTTTTTTCTCGGAAGCGCATTAAATCACGCAAAAGGTCGTCTATGACATCTGTTTCTGTTCTCTTCTCTTTAGGATGTTTTAATTGAACAATCGCATCATCCAACGTTTTAGCCAGGCTGACCATTGTCTGCAGTATGAGTGCAGAGTCCAGTTCTTTCAAATGGTCTCTCACTACTTGAATTCTCGGCTCAACTTCCTGTTTCCAAAATTCTGAAAGCAGAATATTTTGAATACCAGCATTTTCATAAGCTGTGCGAGAGAAAAAAGTATCCTCTTGCCCAGCTTTATTAAAGGCATCTGCGATCACATGAACAAGAAAATCAGATGGATTCTTTGACCCATCAATCCCCTTTTTTTCTATTTGTGCGATCAATGCATATGCAGTAAAAAATTCCCATGTCTCAATTGGTATTCTGAACGTTAATTCTTCATCTATCTCTATCTCATCAGCGTTCATATAGCTAATTTCTTTTCCAAAATTCTCCTGCCATTTTTGCATCACCACACGTTTTCGGATGTTTGCATGACCTATTTTCGATATCTTGTTGTTGTTTGCTTCACGAAGTTCCTCCTGTGTATAATCGATCGGATAAATCTCTTGCTCCCCAACGCTCCACTCAAACTTATCTGTCTTGTCCATCTGTTAGCCCTCCATCATAAATGCTATATTTTGCCCCGTTGGGGTCAAATTGGGGTCAACATTCCAGAATTTTCAAGTTGATCCCCTACAATTTTTCCTTATACGTAAAGAAAACGTCCCATTTTCCTACGAAAACAGGACGTTTTATGGTTGCGGAGACAGGACTTGAACCTGCGGCCTCCGGGTTATGAGCCCGACGAGCTACCAACTGCTCTACTCCGCGATATGGTGCCGGAGACCGGGGTCGAACCGGCACGGGATTGCTCCCATGGGATTTTAAGTCCCAGGCGTCTGCCAATTCCGCCACTCCGGCATCTCTAGCGCTGCGCTCTCTCAAGTGCTTAATCACTATACCACGCACCCCACCGATCTGTCAAGCACTTTTTTCAAATTTCTCAAAAAAGTTTTTGGCATACTCTCCCCCGCCCTGCATAGAATGGTCTGGATGAGCATTTTCCATCAGAAAGGGGAAGAAATTTCCATGTGCTACACCAGCAACAACACCACAAACGAACGCAAAACCATCGCCGCTCTTGTCCAGGCCGAGCCGCTCTGCCGCTCCCTTCCCACAGCCCCCGACGAACGGCGGACGGAAGTCCAGGACCTGGACGATTTCATTTTCCGCTGGGAGACCCAGGCCCCCACCGTCAGCAACCGCTGAGGGGGCTTCGTCGGGCCTCCCGGCGTTTTTTCGGGGGAAGTCAGGTTTTTCCTTGTATTTCGGTTGCTTTTTTCCAAAACTTCGGATATAATGAACCAGCTAATTATATCAGAATGTGAGTGATCGTAACGATGCTTCAATTTGACGAATATAAAGTCAAACTCAACAACCTGCTCCCCCAGCTGGATGATCTGGAGCAGGCCCTGAACCTGGACGAGGCCGCTCGTCAGGTCGATTTCTTAGAGGCCCAGTGCGCCGCCGACGGCTTTTGGGACAACCCTGAGAACTCCCAGAAAGTCCTGCAAAAGCTCAAGCAGGAAAAGAACAAGCTGGAGTCCCAGGCCAAGCGCCGCTCCTCCTGGGACGACATGATGGTCCTGTGCGAGATGGGCAACGAGGAAGAGGACGAGTCCCTCCTCCCCGAATTGGAGGAAGAATACGCCACCCTCATCCAGAGCATGGAGTCCGCCCGGCTCCAGACCCTGCTCACCGGCGAGTACGATGCCTCCAACGCCATTCTCGCGTTTCATGCCGGCGCAGGCGGCACCGAGGCCCAGGACTGGGCGCAGATGCTCTACCGGATGTACACCCGCTGGGCCGAGCGCCACGGCTTCACCTATAAGATCATGGACTATCAGGAGGGCGACGAAGCCGGCCTGAAGTCCGCCACCATTATGATCGAGGGCGAGAATGCCTACGGCTATCTCCGCGGGGAGCACGGCGTCCACCGTCTGGTCCGCGTCTCCCCCTTCGATGCCAACGCCCGTCGGCAGACCTCCTTCGCCTCTGTCGAGGTCATGCCTGACCTGCCGGAGGACGCTGACATCGAGATCCGGCCGGAGGACATCGAGATGCAGGTCTACCGCGCCAGCGGCGCCGGCGGCCAGCACGTCAACAAGACCTCCTCCGCCGTGCGACTCATCCACCTGCCCACCGGCGTGGTCGTCTCCTGCCAGACCGAGCGAAGCCAGTTCCAGAACAAAGACAACTGCATGAAGATGCTCCGCGCCAAGCTAGTCGAGCTGCAAATGCAGGAAAAGGCCGAGAAAATTTCTGACCTGAAGGGCGTCCAGCTCAAGATCGAGTGGGGCAGCCAGATCCGCTCCTACGTCTTCATGCCCTACACCCTGGTCAAGGATACCCGCACCGGCTACGAAACCAGCAACGTCAACGCCGTCATGGACGGCGACTTAGACGGCTTCATCAACGCCTACCTCACCGCCATGGCCACCGGCAACTGGGCCACGAAATAACCCACCCAGACCAAACAAGCTCCCGCTTCGATGTGTGATCTCGAAGCGGGAGCTTTTCAATTTGCAATGCTATTTTTTAGAATACTCGCCCAGTTGCTCTTTCCATAGAGAAAGCGAATCACATAGATCATCTCTCTGGCATCGTCAATCAGGTAAAAGGCGATATAATTCTTGATGCGCAGGAAGCGGATGCCCCAGGCCGCCAATATCTCATCTCTTGCCAGCGGATAGCGGGCAGGGAAAACAGCCAGGTCATTGACCTGTTGGAGAAACGCTTCCAAAAGTTCATCTGCGGCCTTGGGATTTTTTAATACCTGATCAATATAGTCTGTGGCATTGGCCACGTCCCGCTCGGCCGCTGTGGTGATGTGGACAGAATAGGTCATTCCTTCCGCTCCCTCCGGGTGCGGAGGTCTGCCATCGCCTCAGCAAAGGGGCGGGTATTCCCCTCCTTTACGTCCTGCATCCCTTCCATGAGCTGATGGTAAAGGTCAAAGCGCCCCATCATCTGCTCATAGACCTCAATACTCATCACAGCCAGGTCCCCCTTTCCGTTCTTGGTGATAAAGACCGGCTCTGCGTAATCATGGCAGAAGGAGGAAATTTCACTGTATTTATTGCGCAGGTCCGCGCTGGATCGAATGTTCGGCATCGTCTGCACCTCCTTGAAGATACCAAAATTATATACGAATTTTTGTATCTATGCAAGAAAAATCCGTCTCTTCTCCCACAAATTTTACAAGTTAGGGATTGACAACCTATTTTTTCCGCGCTATACTATCTGCGATTTCCAAGCAGGCATCGTTTGGCGGGCCTACATGAGCGAAGGAGGGAGTTCCATGACAAAGCGCAACCGTTTTCTGACCACGCTGCTGACCATCGCCGTGGCCTTTGTCATGCTGACCTCCGTGGCCTATATTGCCAAGGAATCCCACCACGACTGCGTGGGGGACAACTGCGCCATCTGCCACCAGCTCAACGCCTGCCAGCATTTTCTGAAGGACCTGGGCTTCGGCGGCGCTGCGGCAGCAGCGGTCCTTTCGCTGACCTGGTTCCTGCTGGAGCGCGTCAGAACGTATGTAGTTCGTACCCCGTCCCTGACGCTGGTCTCTCTGAAAGTCAAGCTCTCTGATTAAGCATAAATCGTATCGACAAGGGTGTCAGTCTGCCTCATTTTGTTTGCATGGGGCAGGCTTTTGCGGCGTTCCCGCTACCCTTGTCTTTTTGCGCCCATTTTTTACTTTTTATGCTTATTTTGGAGGTTACTTCCTATGAAAAAAATCATTGCTCTGGTTCTCGTTCTGGCCCTCGCCGTCTCCCTGCTGGCGGCCTGCGGCCAGGAAAACACCATCGGCGAAGCGAACGCTGCCGCCTCTCAGGACGACGGTAAGCTCCGCATCGTCACCACCATCTTCCCTGAATACGACTGGGTCCGCGAGATCTTAGGCGACCAGGCCGACCGCGCAGACCTCACCATGCTTCTGGACAACGGTGTGGATCTGCACAGCTACCAGCCCACCGCCGACGACATCGCCAAGATCGCCGACTGCGACCTCTTCCTCTACGTCGGCGGCGAGTCCGACGAGTGGGTGGACGACGCCCTGAAAGAATCTGCCAACCCCAACCAGAAGGTCATTGACCTGATGGATGTGCTCAGTGACGAGATCAAGGAAGAAGAACATGTCGAGGGTATGGAGGCCGAGGAAGAGGAACCCATCAGCGCCGAAGATGAGGAGGAAGGCCCAGAGTATGATGAGCATGTCTGGCTCTCCCTGCGCAACGCCGAGACACTCTGCACCGCCATCACCAACGCCCTGGGCGAGCTGGACCCCGACCACAAGGACGTCTATACCGCCAACGTCTCCACCTATCTACAAAAACTGGACCAGCTGGACCAGCGCTACCAGCAGGCCGTGGATTCCGCCGCCCGAAAGACCGTGCTCTTCGGCGACCGCTTTCCCTTCCGCTATCTGGTGGATGATTACGGCCTGACCTATTACGCCGCCTTCGCCAGCTGCTCCGCCGAGAGTGAGGCCAGCTTTGAGACCGTCTCCTTCCTGGCCAAGAAAGTGGACGAGTTGGCCCTGCCCTGCGTGCTGACCATCGAGGGCACCCAGCACAAGATCGCCGAGACCATCGTGCAGAACACGAAAGAGAAAAACCAGAAAATTCTGACCATGGACTCCATGCAGGCCACGACCTCTGATGACGTGAAGGCCGGCACGACCTACCTCTCGGTCATGGAGAAAAATCTCGGCGTGCTGAAAGAAGCACTGAACTAAGGGGGTGAGATCATGGCTCAGCTCACCTGCCAAGACCTTTCCGTTGGATATGAGGGAAAGGCCGTGCTGCAAGATCTGAATTTCTCCGTCCGTTCCGGCGACTACCTCTGCATCGTGGGGGAAAACGGGGCTGGAAAAAGTACGCTCATGAGAACGATTCTCGGCCTCCAGCCGCCCATCCGAGGCAAGGTCCTGACAGGCGACGGGCTGAGACCCAACGAGATCGGCTATCTGCCGCAGCAGACCCAGGTTCAAAAGGACTTCCCTGCCTCTGTATGGGAGATCGTGCTCTCCGGCTGCCAGGGGTGCTGCGGCAGACGCCCCTTTTACCGCCGGGCGGAGAAGCAGCTGGCGGAACATACCCTGGAAAAGCTGCACATCGCGCCCCTGGCCCGGCGCTGCTACCGGGAGCTGTCCGGCGGCCAGCAACAGCGGGTCTTGCTGGCCCGCGCCCTGTGCGCCACCCGCTCCATGCTGCTGTTGGATGAGCCGACTGCGGGGCTTGACCCCAAGGCCACGGCGGAGCTTTACCAGCTCATCGCCCGCCTGAACCACCAGGACGGCATCACCGTCATTATGATCTCCCATGATCTGACCGCCGCCCTCGACGCGGCCAGCCACATCCTGCACATCGGGCAGACGGTCTTTTTCGGAACGGCAGACGCCTATCGAACCAGCCCTGAGGGGCGGCTTTTCGCCGCCCGGAAGGGGGGTGCGGCCCAATGAGCGTGCTGACAGAAAAACTGGCTCTGTACTGGGCCTACCCCTTTGTCCGCTATGCCCTGGTGGTGGGGCTTTTGGTGGCGCTGTGCTCCTCCCTGCTGGGGGTGACGCTGGTGCTCAAGCGCTTCTCTTTCATCGGGGACGGTCTGTCCCATGTGGCCTTTGGCGGGATGGCCGTGGCCGCCGTGCTGGGCATGACGGATGACATGCCCCTGACCCTGGGCATCACGACGGTCTGTGCCATTCTCCTGCTCCGCACCGGGAACAACACGAAGATCAAAGGCGACGCCGCCGTTGCCATGCTCTCGGTGGGGGCGCTGGCCGTGGGCTATCTGCTGATGAACCTCTTCACCCCCTCTTCCAACCTCTCCGGGGACGTGTGCAGCACGCTCTTTGGCTCCACGTCCATTCTGACCTTGACCCTGCGGGAGGTCTGGCTGTGCGCCGGGCTGTCCCTGGTGGTCGTGGTCCTGTTCGTTTTGTTGTATCATAAAGTGTTTGCCGTGACCTTCGACGAGGACTTTGCCAGGGCCGTGGGGACCAAGACCCAGCGGTACAATCTCTTCCTGGCCATCGTCATCGCCGTGGTCATCGTGCTGGCCATGAACCTGGTCGGCTCCCTGCTCATCTCCGCCTTGGTCATCTTCCCGGCCCTTTCTGCCATGCGGCTGTACAAGACGTTTCTCTCGGTGACGGTCTGCTCGGCGGTGGTGTCCGTCTGCTGTGCCGGGTTCGGCATCTTGCTGGCGATCCTGGCCGGGACGCCCGTTGGCTCTACCATCGTAGCCGTGGACATTCTGATCTTTCTGCTCTTCTGCATCCTGGGTCGTTTGGTGGGAGGTGGTCGGGCATGAAACCGGTTTTCTCCCTCTGGCTTCTGCTGTCTCTTCTCCTTTCTCTGGCGGCTTGCGGTGACGCATCTGCCCCGACACCGCCGCAAACAGCCCCGGAACAGGCAGCCCAGACAGCTCCTGCGCCGGAAGAGACTCCGCTCTCTTCTACTCCGGGGATCGACATAGACCTCACTGCCCTGAGCCGCACCATGGTCTACTCCGAGGTCTACAACATGATGATGACTCCCGAAAATTATATTGGGAAAGTCGTTCGGATGAACGGGCTTTGCAGTACCTTCGAGTCCGTGGCCGTGGACGGACAGGAGGCCAGAGTCTACTATACCTGCATCATTTTTGACGCCACCGCCTGCTGTTCCCAGGGCATCGAGTTCGTCCTGGCCGGAGACACCGGGGCGGAAGCCTATCCTCCGGTGGACACAGAGATCACCGTCACCGGGACCTTCCAGACCTACGACGAAAACGGCATTTTGTACTGCCATCTGGTGGACGCGACCCTGGAATAAGACCATTTCGGCAAAAAACGCGGCTTTTCCAAAAAATCCGTCGGAACGCCTTGACTTTCCACCTTTTTGGTGTTAAAGTTTGAAAGCACTAAAGTTATCCAGAACGGAGGTATCCCTGTGAAAATCGCGCTTCTTGTGATCTACTTCGCAGTCATGGTGGGCATCGGCATTTACTGCCGCAAGCACACCACAGACGTGAACGGCTTTGTGTTGGGTGGCCGGTCGGTCGGCCCGTGGCTGACGGCCTTTGCCTACGGCACCTCGTACTTCTCCGCCGTGGTCTTTGTGGGCTACGCGGGCCAGTTTGGCTGGAAGTACGGCGTGGCCGCCACTTGGGCGGGCATCGGCAACGCCATTCTGGGCTCCCTGGTGGCCTGGGTCGTGCTGGGTCGGCGGACCCGCATCATGACCCAGCATTTTAACTCCGCCACCATGCCTCAGTTCTTTGGCCAGCGGTTCCAGAGCAAGTCTTTGAAGATCGGTGCGTCCATCATCGTCTTCGTCTTCCTCATCCCCTACACGGCCTCCCTGTTTAACGGCCTCTCCCGTCTCTTCGGCATGGCGTTTCACATCGACTACACCGTTTGTATCATCTTAATGGGCATTTTGACCGGCATCTATGTCATCGCTGGCGGCTACATGGCCACAGCCATCAACGATTTCGTCCAGGGCTGCGTCATGCTGGTGGGCATCGTCGCCGTCATTGCCGCCGTGCTCCACAGCCAGGGCGGCTTTACGGAAGCCCTGCACAGCATGGCTGCCGTCTCTGATCCTGAGGCGCTCAACGGCACCGTCCCCGGTATCTACGCCTCCTTCTTCGGCCCGGACCCCCTCAACCTCCTGGGCGTGGTGGTCCTGACCAGTTTGGGCACCTGGGGCCTGCCCCAGATGGTCCAGAAGTTCTACGCCATCAAGTCGGAGGAAGCCATCCACAAGGGGACCATCATCTCCACCCTCTTCGCCCTGGTCATCTCCGGCGGCTGCTACTTCCTGGGCGGCTTCGGTCGGCTGTTCTCCGACAAGCTGGACATCGCCGCCGACGGCTACGACGCCATCATCCCCACCATGCTCTCCGGCCTGCCGGATATTCTCATCGCCGTGGTGGTGGTGCTGGTCCTGTCCGCCTCCATGTCCACCCTGTCCTCCCTGGTCATCGCGTCCTCCTCGACCCTGACCATCGATCTGCTGCGGGGCAACATCATCAAGAAGATGGACGACAGAGAGGCCGTGTTCATCATGCGCTGCTTCATCGTGGTCTTCGTGGTGATCTCCATGATCATCGCCATCGTCCAGTATAAGCACTCCATCAGCTTCATTGCCCAGCTCATGGGTGTGTCCTGGGGCGCTCTGGCCGGTGCCTTCCTGGCCCCCTTCCTGTACGGCCTGTACTGGAAAAAGACGACCAAGGTCGCCTGCTGGGTCTCCTTCCTGTTCGGCACCATTCTCATGTGCCTGAACCTGGTCTCCAACTCCACCGGGGCTTTTGCCTTCCCCACGCTGCTCCAGTCCCCCATCAACTGCGGCGCCTTTGCCATGGTGGCCGGGCTCATCATCGTGCCGGTGGTCAGCCTGTTTACCGCCAAGCCGGACAAGCAGATGGTGGACGAGGCCTTCGCCTGCTACGACAAGAAGACCCCCGTCTCCCAGAAGAACGCTCTGTCTGATTAACGCTCTTCGCTGCACTTCGACACCACTTCCTATTTCTTTCTTCTTCGAGCTGCCCCCTGCCAAGTTTTCCAAACATGGCAGGGGGCAGTTCCTCTGTTTGGTTTACCATTTTTTTGAATTCCAGGGAATTACTCCTTGACAAAAAAGTAGCCGCAAGCTATACTTTTCGTAGACGCCACATTCCCTTTCTTCCCCTTTCCCTGGTCCTTGTTTCGGAAGCAACCCCAGGGCCTAAACTGTGAGGTAAACAAGGATGAAACCCAAAAAATTCTTTCCCTTTCTCCTGGCTGTCGGCCTGTTTCTGCTGGTCCTCGGCCTTCTTCTGCTGTTCCGCTACGCGCAGGCGCGGGGCAGCATGATGGTGCTGGCCTTTGTGTTCGTGGGTGCCGGCTGTACCGTCCTGGGCAATCTCCTGGGCAAGTGGGTCTCCCGCCAGGCCGAGGCCCACTTCTGGAAAAACACCTTCCACCATCCCCCTGAATAAATCAAGATCAAAACAGATACGTTCCCAAAAAGCAGCCGCACACCGAAGCAAATTTCGCTTGGTGTGCGGTTGAATTTTGATAAAATTATGATAAAATAAAGCCATCAAAAGGAGGGATCGCTATGATCAACATTCGCCCGATCTCCGATTTGCGAAACCGTTTTTCTGAGATCGAACATCTGGTGTTATCCCAGGAAGAACCGGTTTTTCTGACTAAAAACGGGTATGGCTCCATGGTCGTGATGAGCCTGGAGCAGTACGCCGCGCTGACGGACCCCATCGAACAAAAGCTAGACGAAGCAGACCATGCCGCTGAAGCCTCCCCCATCCGCTATACCGCGGATGAGGTTTTTCAGCGCGTGAAAGGACGCATCCATGAACGAGACAAAGTATGAGCTTCGCATCCTCCCGCTCTTCGAGACAGACTTAAATGAAATCGTAGATTACATCTGCAACCGACTGGAAAATCCGATTGCTGCGGATGCCTTTGTAGACGCTGTCAGAGAAGCGATTTTTACACGGTTGTCCTACCCAAAATCCGTCGCACCGTATCCGTCCACGAAAAAAAGGAAGTACCCCTATTACCCAATCAATGTAAAGAACTACACGATTTTCTATGTCGTAATTGACCACGTCATGGAAGTCCGCCGCATTTTATACAGCCCTAGAAATCTGCCAGCATTTTTAGAACCGCAGAGTGAAAATTGAATCACAAATTCTGAACAGCAAAACGCACACCAAGCAAATTCCGCTCGGTGTGCGTTTCTTTACTTTATATTACTGAATGGCTGCATTAGCAAAACCATATCTTGCAGAATTGTGCAAATCACATACAATTTTCATTTGCAATGCGTTATTCAGTGATATTTTGTAGTGTTTTACCATATCTTCAGGATGAGGAGTTATTGTTTTCACTAATTTCCCATCGAGATAGAAATAATAGTTTCCTCCGTCTTCTAAGTCTGTACCATCTTCATGCCCAAAATCAAATTCTAACGTAGAGTATGCTCCATTTAAATTAAATAATGCATATCCCTCGCCTTCTGTCCAATACGGGTTGCAAGCTAAAATAAAGCCATTGGAGTACATCTTCCCCGCCATGGTAAATGTTGTCGGAGTATGAAATTCGTACGATTCATACGGCTGGCACACATCCAGCAAATAAGTCACCTGTCCGGGAACCTCGCCAATATACACCGTCTTGGTCTTCCCGTCCCAGCCGACCTGCTTGCCCAGCGCTTCCCCTACCGCACGGACCGGCAGGTAGGTCGTACCGTTGTAGATGAACGGCTCCACGCTACTTCCGTTGCTATCCTTCGGCGTGACCGGCACGCCATCGATCACCAACTTGATGTTCATGTACGCAGCCTGGATGGTCTTGGTCGCGTTGGTCGCATAGGCGGCTGTCACCAGCGCAAACGCACAGCACAGCACCGCCACAAGAATCCTTCTCTTCTTTTTCATGTTGTTTCCTCCTGTTATTTTATTGGTCTGTTTGACTTATTTCGCAATATAGCACCCTCTGATTTTTTTACAACCCTTATTGTAAAATCAACTCGTTTTTTTGCAAAATCAACTTATACAGCTTGTCAAATCCAGGAATGCTCCAAAACCTTTCCATTTGATTTTTCCGACTATATTGTGATATTTCGATTATAAAATAGATTTAAGAATGTGTCAAGACGTTTTTCCACTTTTACACAGGTTTTATTCTACGGAATGTCGGATAAGATAGAAAAATCGAGAGGTGATCCACTATGGAATTGGACTACAAAGCAATCGGGACCCGTATCGCCCAACGGAGAAAGCAACTGGGCCTAAAGCAATCTGAGGTCGAAGAGGCCGCAGACATCGGCTTTAAGTATCTTTCCAACATCGAGCGCGGCATCTCCATCCCCTCCACCGAGGTCATCATGCGGCTGGCCCTGGCGCTGGACACGACGCCGGATGAGTTTCTGGTCGGCACGGCGCGGCAGGGGGAGGAAGGTTGGAAGGACATTGCCGAGCTATTGCGGCCGATGAAGGGCAAACAGCTGGACTTGGCGAAAAACTTTTTGACGTGGCTGAGTGAACAGGATCTGGAACAGTAAAACGCACACCGAAGCAAGTTACAAACTGCTTGGTGTGCGTTTTTTTATCCTTTTTCACTTTTCGATCAAGTCTTCCATGGTACAGCCCAGTGTTTTAGAGAGGCGATACATCGTTTCCGCGCTGGCCTGGTTGATGTCCTTGTTTCGTTGCTCGTACATCTGGATGGACCGCAAGCCAACGCCGGAGCGCTGGGCAAGCTCTGCCTGGGTGCAGCCGTAAGTCGTGCGGATGCGCTTCAAGTTGGTGTCGGAAAAACATTCTTTGAGCCTTGCTTCCGCAATATCTGCAAATTTTGTGACATCCGCTTCGTGGAGCGCGTAGTACATCTTTTGTAGCGCTTCAAAAGAGAGCGCCTGAAATATCTCGTGGTATCTTCTTCCAGAGTACCACTGATAATAGGCGACCGCCCACCCGATCCAATATTCTGCGGAACGGTCCATCTGCTCTTTCGGCTCGGTTTGCAGCTCCTGCCCTTTGGTCTCCGCAACGACCTCTAATGCGATCTCGATCCCGCTCTTCCCCACAAGATAGGCAGGCTCCCCGTTCTCCATGCGCTTACTGACGGAGCTGACAACAAACATCTGAATAAAGTCACGCCCCGTGATCCCGCAGGTGTTGATCGCATAATCAAACGCATCCCCAAGGGCTGCCTGGGCATGACGCAGATAGATTTCTTGGTATGCGTGGATCATCGTTTGAAATACCCCCTCTCATAATATCCTGGATGTACAGTCCGTCGCTTTCCTCTTCCAACATCGTAAGATACAGCTGATTTGCTTCTTCGTTTCTGGCTTTCCGCAAAATATAGTATTTATCTTTTTCCGCATTTTCAAAACCTTCATAGTGCAGATGAGAAAATGCAAACTTCGATTTCAGGACGATCTGCTCCCCCAGCTTTCCCAGCCGCATCGCCATGGCCAGCTGCTCCACGGAGACACCATTGTTGACAAAGGATTCCGCATAGTCAAAATAAGAATCATCCGCACGATAGCCTACAATCAAATCAAAGGCATTGACATTGATCCCAAAATGATCGACCAAATAGCGCTTTGCCCTTCTTGCCACCGGTGTTTTGGTGGCAAATAGACGATGCTCTACCAAAACTGCGATCCAGTTCAAAATCGTATACTCTGCGCTGTTCAAATGCAGGATGTTCAGATATTCCGTGTCCAAGGTGTATCGGTTGGCAAAACCATCGTGCAAAGAAGAGACCGCCCATTCTTTCGCGAGGTCTTTATCTTCCGTGCAGTAAAACCCGACGCCAAAGTCGTTGTTCTTTCTCCCCGCCCCAAAAACCGGGTGTTCTATGATCTCTTCCGAACCGTGGTATATTGTCATTCGTTTCTCCATGATCTTTCCCCCTCCTTTTCTTTTGATTATATCACCACAGTGATAGTAAAGTAAAGTCTAAAAAACTCCCGCCGCATCTTTTGAAGTGATGCAACGGGAGTTCTCTTTCATCTTATCTTTATCTTTTGAAAATAGGACGCTTTACAGCTTACAGTAAGCCACCGCCGTCTGTGCGGCCAGCTTGGCGTTGTTGAAGACCAGCTGAATGTTGGCGTCCAGGCTGTCGCCGCCGGTGATCTCCTTGACCTTGGCCAGCAGGAAGGGGGTCGTCTCTTTGCCGTGGATGCCCTTCTCCTTGGCCTCTTCAATGGCCCGGTCGATGACGGCGTTGATGGCGTCAGCGTCCATGGAGTACTCCTCCGGGATGGGGTTCGTGACCAGCACGCCGCCCTTGAGGCCCAGGTCGTGCTGGGTCTTGAGGATCTTGGCCAGCTCCTCCGGGGTGTCAACCTGATAGTCCACGGACAGACCGGACTTGCGGGTGTAGAAGGCGGGCAGCTCCTTGGTCTGGTAGCCCAGGACGGGGACACCGTGGGTCTCCAGATACTCCAGGGTCAGCTTCAGATCCAGGATGGCCTTGGCCCCGGCGCAGACGACCATCACGTCGGTCTGGCCCAGCTCCTCCAGGTCAGCGGAGACATCCATGGTGATCTCCGCGCCGCGATGCACGCCGCCGATGCCGCCGGTGGCGAAGATCTTGATGCCCGCCATGTTGGCGATCATCATGGTGGTGGTCACGGTGGTGGCGCCGTCAGCCCCCTTGGCGACCAGCACAGCCAGGTCCCGGCGGGAAGCCTTGGTCACGGCCTGGCCCTGCTTGCCCAGGTACTCGATCTCGTCCTTGGTCAGGCCGGCCTTCAGGCGGCCGCCCAGAATGGCGATGGTGGCGGGAACTGCGCCGTTGGAACGGATGATCTCCTCGACCTTGAGGGCAGTCTCCACGTTCTGGGGGTAGGGCATCCCGTGGGAGATGATGGTGGATTCCAGCGCCACGACGGGCTTGCCCTCGGCCACGGCCTGGGCAACTTCGGGATTCACGTCAAGATACTGATTCAAGTTATTCATGGTTAAATTCCTCCTGTTCCTGCATCCGCCGCTGGACTGCGTCCGCGGACATGTCGGGGTTGATGGTCTTTTCGCCTTCCACCGCAATGGCGGCGGCGGCGTTGGCGGCGCGGGCGCTCCCGATCAGATCCTCCCCCTCCAGGAAGGACCAGGCCAGGGCGGCGGCAAAGGCGTCCCCTGCGCCGGTGGCGCTCTTGGGCTGGGCCGGGCAGCAGGGCAGCCAAATGTCCTGCTCGTGGTCGGCGGCGAACACGCCCTGCTCCCCCAGGGAGATGAAGACGCGCTGCAAGCCCGTGCCCAGCAGCACCTTGGCCGCCTGACGGGCGCTGTCCCGGTCGGTGATCTTCACGCCGGAGAGGGACTCAGCCTCCAGCCGGTTGGGTTTTAGGGTGTGTATTCTGCCCAGAATGGGCCGGATCTTCTCCGACTTCACGGTGGACACCGGGTCCACCAGCAGCGGAGCCGTGCAGTGGCTGGCCAGATACTCCAGGGCTTCCGCCGGGAGATTGGCGTCGGCCACCACCAGGGAGGCACCGTTCAAAAAGCCCTGGTTGTGGGCAAAGTAGGCGGGGGTCAGTTTTTCATAGATGTCCATGTCGGACACGGCCAGGACCATGTCCCCCGTCTCGTCGCTGAGGAAGAGATAGGAGGACGTCGTCCCGCCGGGGACATGCAGGGCACGGCTGAGGTCGATGCCCAGGCGCTGGCAGGACTCCGTGACGAGGCCCGCATTGGGGTCCTCCCCCAGGGCCGTGAGGAGGGAGACCTTGACGCCCAGCATCCGCAGGTTGTGGGCGATGTTCCGCCCCACGCCGCCCATGCTGACGGTAACGGTGCCGGGGTTGGAGTCCCGGCCCACCAAAGGCCCGGCGGAGCGGCCGCCAATGTCGACGTTCACCGCCCCGGCCACGGCCACATAGCCCACCTCCGGCAGGATGTAGCCCTTGCCGACGATGTGGCCCTTCTTCATTAAATTCGAGACGTGGACCGCCACGGAAGAGCGGGCGATGCCGGCCCGCTTGGCCAGGGTCTCCTGGGTGACCATCGGGTCCTGGATGATCCAGTCCAGGATCTGTCGTTCTCGCTTGGTCATTGGCTTCCCTCCGTAAACATGAGTTTATTTTCTAATCTCCTGCTTATTTTATCATACTTTTTCGTTCTGTCAAGTCCCTGGGGCAAGTTTTTCGCAAAGTTAGCCCATACTATCTTTTCCGTCGTTTCAGGGCTAAAACGGATGCTTTTTCCCGTCTCCGGTTGATTCCAATTCTCGTTTCAGTTTTGCAACACGTTTCAGTTTTGCATCGATCGACTGCCCGAAGGAGCCTCCTAAGGTTCCCCGTTTTTTAGAAAATGATACTGTCCGCTGCTTTGATTTTCCAGTTTTCCAAGCGATCTCCGGAAACGCAACGGGGCAAACCAACTTTTTTCGCGGAAATTCCGCGAATTTTTTTGTTTTTCTTTTTGTTTGGCACGGAAATTGCTTGTATAGTAAGGCGACAACCCCCACCGCACAAACCACAGAACAAGACAGACAGAACGAGAAGGAGGTCATTCGGATGACTTGGAGAACCTGGTACAAAGAGCATCTCTTCACCCCTGCGCAGGCCGTGCAGCAGATCAAGTCCGGCCAGCGGGTGGTGGTCGCCCACGCCTGCGGCGAGCCGTCCATCATTCTGGACGCCCTGGTCGCCCACGCCGCCCAGTATGAAAACGTGGAGATCATCCACATGGTCGCCATGGGCAAGGCAGCCTACTGCCAGCCCCAGTATGACAAAAACTTCCACCACAACGCCTTCTTCCTGGGCGGCTCCACCCGTGCCGCCGCCGCCGAGGGCCGCGTGGATTTCACCCCGGTGTATTTTTCCGAAATTCCCAGCCTCCTACGGGAGGACCTGCGGCCCAACGTGACCCTGCTCCAGTGCTCTCCCCCCGATGCCCACGGCTATGTGAGCCTGGGCGTTTCCGTGGACTACACCAAGCCCGCCGCCGAGGCCTCTGACCTGGTCATCGCCCAGGTCAATCAAAATATGCCCCGCACCCTGGGCGACAGCTTCCTGCACGTCACCCAGATCGGCTGCCTGGTCGAGGCCGACACCCCCGTCATTGAGCTGGCTCCCCCCAAGATCGGCGACGTGGAGCGGGCCATCGGTGAGAACGTCGCCAGCCTGGTGCGGGACGGCGATACCCTTCAGCTGGGCATCGGCGCCATTCCCGACGCCGTGCTGCTGTTCCTGAAAGAGAAGAACGACCTGGGCATCCACACCGAAATGTTCTCCGACGGTGTCGTGGAGCTGGTCGAGGCCGGCGTTATCACCAACAAGGCCAAGACCCTGCACCGGGGCCAGAGTATAGCCACTTTCCTGATGGGCACCCGCCGCCTGTATGACTACGTGAACAACAACCCCGCCGTGGCCATGTACCCCGTGGATTACGTCAACGATCCCTACGTCATCGGTCAGAACGACAATTTAGTCTCCATCAACTCCTGCGTGCAGGTGGATATCATGGGACAGGTCGTCTCCACCTCCGCCGGTCTGCGGCAGATCTCCGGTGTGGGCGGGCAGGTGGACTTCGTCCGGGGCGCAAACCTCTCCAAAGGCGGCCGGGCCATCATGGCCATGCCCTCCACCACCGGCAAGGGCAAGATCTCCAAGATCGTCCCCTTCCTGGACCAGGGCTCCGCCGTCACCACCACCCGGAACGAAGTCAACTATGTCATCACGGAATACGGCATCGCCAAGCTCAAGGGCAAGAGCCTGCGCCAACGGGCCGAAGCGCTCATCCGCATCGCCCACCCCGACTTCCGGGACGAGCTGACCGCCGAATTCCGCCGCCGCTATCCCAGAGACTATTAAGCACGCCCCGAACACCACGAAAGGAAGGATCCCTCTATGACGCAGTTTTCCGTACACCCCACCATCCAGCTCTGCGACACCTGTCAGGAGCTGGCAAACACCTACGACCTGGGTCCCCAGGACCTGCTCTTCACCAACGACTTTCTGTTCGACCCCTACTTTGCCCCCTTGGACCTGAAGTGTCCTGTGCTCTTCCAGGAGAAGTATGGCCTGGGCGAGCCGACCGATGAGATGGTCGAGGCCATTTATCAGGACATGCCCAAGGACATCACTCGCATCGTCGCCGTGGGCGGCGGCACCGTTCTGGACGTAGCAAAAATTCTGTCCCTCAAGCACGTCTCTCCCATCCTGGACCTGTATGACGGCAAGCTGCCCATCGAGAAGGGCAAGGAGCTGATCTTAGTGCCCACCACCTGCGGCACCGGCACCGAGGTCACGAACATCTCCATCCTGGCCCTGCTCTCCCGCCGGACCAAGAAGGGCTTGGCCAACGACGCCATGTATGCCGACCAGGCCGTGATGATCCCGGAGCTGCTAGGAGGACTGCCCTTCCGGTTCTTTGCCACCAGCTCCATCGACGCACTGATCCACGCCATCGAGTCCAGCCTCTCCCCCAAGGCAAACCCCATCACCAAGCTCTTTGGCTACCAGGCCATTGAGATGATCTTAAAAGGCTACCAGGCCATCCAGAAGGACGGCCCCGATGCCCGTCTGCCCCTGCTGGGCGACTTCCTGCTGGCCAGCAACTTCGCCGGCATCGCCTTCGGAAACGCCGGCTGTGCCGCCGTCCACGCCCTGGCCTACCCTCTGGGCGCTGTCTATCACGTCCCCCACGGCGAGTCCAACTATGCCGTCTTCACCGGCGTGATGAACCAGTACATGCGCCTCAAGACCGACGGAGCCATTGCCGAGCTGAACCAATTCATGGCCAACATCCTGGGCTGCGAGGTGGGCAACCTCTACACCGCTCTGGAGGACCTGTTGGGCTGCCTGATCCCCAAGAAGTCCCTGCGGGAGTACGGCATGACTGAGGCCGAGATCGAAACCTTCGCCGACTCCGTGGTGGAGAACCAGCAGCGTCTGCTGGCCAACAACTTCGTGCCTCTGACCCGCAATCAGATCCGCGATATCTATCGCGCTGTCTACTAATTCTTCACACCGTCCACCAAAACACGACCAATTTTTATTGAGAAAGGAACTGATTCTTATGCTGCGCACTGCTCTTCCTCAGATCGTCACCGGTACTCTGCCCGGCCCCAAGGCCAAGGAGATCATCGACCGCCGCGCCGCCTCTGTCCCCGGCGCCATCCGCTGTGCTTACCCCGTCGCCATTGAAAGAGGCGAGGGCGCCATGATCCAGGACGTGGACGGCAACATCCTCATGGACTGGATCGGCGGCGTGGGCGTGCTGAACATCGGCTTCTCCCACCCGGAGATCATCGAGGCCGTCAAGGCCCAGGCCGACAAGTACTTCCACGGCATGTTCAACATCGTCACCCACGAGGGGTACGTGGCGCTGGCCGAGAAGCTGGCCCAGATCGTCCCCGTGCAGGGCGAGCGCAAGAAGGTCTTCTTCGCCAACTCCGGTGCCGAGGCCGACGAGAACGCCGTCAAGATCGCCAAGGCTTACACCGGCCGCCCCAACATCATCGTCTTCTCCGGTGCCTTCCACGGCCGCACCATGCTGACCATGACCATGACTGCCAAGAAGGCCTACACCACCGGCATGGGTCCGCTGGTGAACGGCGTCTTCCGCGCCCACTTCCCCGACCTGTACCGCGGCAAGGGCACCGAGGCGGAGATCATCCAGAACGCCCTGACCAGCGTCGAGGACCTGTTCGAGGACGCTTGCCCCGCCGATACCGTGGCGGCCATCATCCTGGAGCCTTTGCAGGGCGAGGGCGGTTTCATCCCCGCGCCCATCGAGTTTGTGAAGGGCCTGCGCAAGATCTGTGACGACCACGGCATCCTGCTCATCGCCGATGAGGTGCAGAGCGGCTTCTGCCGGACCGGCCAGATGTTTGCCTCCCAGTATTGGCAGGACGCCGGCTGCGCCCCCGACATCCTGGCGACCGCCAAGTCCATCGCCGCCGGTCTGCCCATCAGCGCCATCATCGCCCGCAGCGAGATCATGGACGCCGTGCCCGCCGGCACCATCGGCGGCACCTTCTGCGGCAACCCCCTGGCCTGCACCGCCGCGCTCAAGACCATCGAGATCATGGAGCGCGACGACCTAGCTGCCCGTTCCCGCCAGATCGGTGAGAAGGTCATGGCCCGCGCCCGCCAGTGGCAGAAGAAGTATCCCATTGTCGGCAACGTCCGCGGCCTGGGTGCCATGGTCGGCATCGAGTTCGTCGAGAACCAGGAGACCAAGGAGCCCAACAAGACCATCGTCCCCGCCATGGTCCAGGACTGCGTCCAGCGCGGCCTGATGATCGAGCCGGCCGGCCGCTGGAACCAGGTCATCCGCTTCCTGGCTCCCCTGGTCATCACCGAGGAGCAGCTGGAATGGGGCCTGGACGCCATGGAGGCCTCCATCCTGGCCTGCATGGACAAGTAACTCGGCGCACAAAACCCTTACAAGAGACTTAAAAGAGGTGAGGTATTATGAGTAACACACCCCAAACCAAAAAAGGACTCGGCACCTTCGACTTTTTCTGCGTCGGCTTCGGTGCCATTGTCGGTGTCGGCTGGGCCGTCTCCCTGAACAAGTGGATGGCCAGCGCCGGCGGCCCCGTTCCCGCTGCCCTGGGCTATCTGATCACACTGGTCTTGATGGTCCCCGTGGGACTATGTTTCGCCGAGCTGGTCCCCATGCTCCCCGTGGCAGGCGGCACGACCGCATTCACCTACCGGGCGTTTGGTGAGAAAGCCTCCTATGTGGCAGGCTGGCTCACGCTGGGCGCGTTCCTTACCCTCATGCCCTGGGAAGCCATCTACGTGGTAGACATCGCTTCCATCCTCTTCCCCGCCCTGAAGGCGGGCGCACCTCTGTATGTTTTAGCTGGCTCGGATATTTATTTGGGTCACATCGTCGTGGGGACCATCATTGCGCTGTTCTTTTTCTACATCAACTACAAGGGGGCCGACCTGGCTGCCGGCTTGCAGAAAGTGCTGTGCATTTTCCTCATCGGCGTGGGCGTGCTGTCCATGGTCTGCGGCCTCGTGAAGTTTGACGTCAACAACCTGATGCCCGTCTACGAGAACATCGGCACCAGCGCCCACAACAGCATGTTCGGCGGTATGTTTGCCATTCTGGCCACCTCCCCCTTCTTCCTGTGTGGCTTTGAGAACATCCCCCAGGCCGTGGAAGACGCGGGCGGCTCCCACAAAAAGGTCGGTTTCACCGTCCTGCTGTCCATCATCATGGCCTGTCTGTTCTACGCCCTGCTGCTGTTCTGCATCGGCGCTGCCTGGCCCTGGCAGGACTTCTATCTGAACACCGAGTCCCCCGCCGCCGCCAACGTCTTTGCGAAGATCTTTGCCGGCAGCGCCATGGGCAACGTCATGTACATCCTGCTCTGCGCCGGTGCCCTGTGCGGCCTGCTGACCACCTGGAACAGCTTCTTCATGGGCACAGCCAACCTGATGATGGCCCTGGCCCGGACGCACATGCTGCCCTTTGCGCTCTCCAAGCACTCTGCAAAGACCGGCACCCCTGTAAACGCTCTGATCGTCTGCCTGGTGGCCTCCATCGTCGGCCCCTTCCTGGGCCTGGGTCTGATTGACCCGCTGACGACCTTCAGCGCCGCAGCCTACGTCGTCTCCTGGGGCCTGGCTGCTTTCTGCCTGATTAAGCTGCGGAAGACCGAGCCGAATCTGCCCCGGCCCTATAAGATCCCCGGCGGCCTGCCCATGGCCTGGTTTGCCGCCCTGTCGATGGTCGCCATCCTGATCATGATGTTCATCCCCGGCACCCCGGCTTACATCGGCGGCATGGCCGTGAAGATGTTCCTGGCCTGGTGCGTGGTGGGCGTGGCCATGTTCCTGGCCACCGCGCCCAGCCGCAACCAAAAGTCGCCGGAGGAGCGCTACAACAACCTGTTTGCCAACGCGGCCCAGCAGCATCAGAAAGACCTGATGATGGACTAAGGCCAAACGAAAAAGAAGCTGTACACCGAGCAGTTCAGTTTGCTTGGTGTACAGCTTCTTTATGATCCTCTTTTTCTTCTTCGTTTCACTCCGCCAAGCTCTGCACCGATCCCTGGCGGCAGTCCATCGAGACCTTCATGCCGTCGTGCAGGGTCCGGGTCGCCCCGATGGCACCCACGATGACGGCCTTGTTCAGGCTCAGGCCGACCACGGCGGCGTGGCTGCCCAGGCCGTTCTCCTCGGTGATGACGCCGACGGCCTGGCGAATATAGGGCAGCATCTCGTTGTTCGTGTGGGGCACGACCAGGATCATGCCGGGGTGGAACTTATGTCTCACATCCTCTAACGTGCGGCAGACACACAAGACGCCCTTCACGTTCTCGTCTCCGACCCCGGCACCGTTGATGAGGCTGCTGCCGACCAGGTGGACCTTGATCATGTTGGTGGTCCCGGCGATGCCTGCGGGGACCCCGGCGGTGACCACGGCGATCTCCCCGTCGTGGATGAGTCCCGCCTTCTGCGCGGCGGAGACGGCCCCCTCGATCATCTCGTCGGTGCTCTGGACGTAGTCCATGATGATGGGCTTCACGCCCCAGGTGAGGGACAGCTGGCGCTGCACCGGCTCGTCCATGACGCAGGCGACGATGGGCGTCTCCGGACGGAAGCGGCTGATGAGCCGGGGGGTGGCCCCGCTCTTGGTGACGGTGATGATGGCGGAGGCGTTGGTGTCCGTGGCGGTGGTGCAGGCGGCGTGGGCGGTGGCGCCGCCGATGCCCAGGCGGATGTCCGGGGTCATGTTCCGCATCCGGCCAAAGTAGTTGATGTCCGCCTCGGTCCGCTCGGCGATGGCAGCCATAGTCTGGACGGCCTCCACAGGATACTTGCCCGCCGCCGTCTCGCCGGAGAGCATGATGGCAGAGGTACCGTCATACACAGCGTTGGCCACGTCGGTGATCTCGGCACGGGTGGGCCGGGGGTTCGTGATCATGCTGTCGAGCATCTGGGTGGCCGTGATGACATGCTTGCCGTATCCCAGGGTGTAGGCGATGATGTCCTTCTGGATGACGGGGATCTCGGTAAAGTCGATCTCCACGCCCATGTCGCCGCGGGCGATCATCACGCCGTCGGCCACGGCCAGGATCTCATCGACGTTGTTCACGCCCTCCTGGTTCTCCAGCTTGGCGATGATGCGCATGTCGGAGTGGTGCTCGTCCAGCAGGCGGCGGATCTCCATCACGTCCTGGGCGCTGCGGCAGAAGGACGCCGCCACAAAGTCAAAGCCCTCTTGGATGCCAAAGAGCAGGTCCTCCCGGTCCTGGGCGCTCATGTAGGGCATGGACAGATGCACACCGGGGACGTTCACGCCCTTCCGGTCCTTGATGGGTCCGCCGTTCTGCACCAGGCAGGTGATGTCCGTCTCCGTCCGCTCCAGCACCTTCATGCTGATGAGGCCATCGTCCAGCATGATCTGGCTGCCGGGGTGCACATCCTGGGCCAGGTTCTTGTAGCTCACGGAGCAGATATCCTTCGTGCCGGTGACCTCGCGGGCGGTGAGGGTGAACTTCTGCCCGGCCTCCAGCATGACCTTGCCCTCGGCAAAGGTCTTCAGGCGAATTTCCGGGCCTTTTGTATCTAACAGGGCAGCCACGGGGAGATTTTTCTCCTTCCGCAGCTTTTTCAGCAGCTCCAACCGCACCTTATGCTCGGCGTGGGTACCGTGGGAAAAATTGAAGCGGGCCACGTCCATGCCGCTGTCCATCATGGCTTCCAAAATCTTGGGGTCGTCGGTAGACGGGCCTAAGGTACAGATGATCTTTGTCTTTCTCATAAGGCAGCACCTCCAACTTGGCTGTCGTGTGTCATCAGTTTATGGATCCTTCGTACCCGTCTATTCTACACCTGCCGGCAGGAAAAGGCAATCATGACCTTCTGTCAGCGTTTGCGGGGATTCAAGGCTTTTCGTAACCCCTCCCCCACCAGCAGCAGAGCCAGGGCCGTGCCCACGATGCACAGCCCCGGCGGGACCCAGGCCCAGGGCCGGGTGGTCAGCGTGACCAGCTCCATGGCGTTCTGGGTCAGGTTGCCCCAGGAGGCTTGGGGCGTGCGCAGGCCCACACCCAGAAAGCTCAGGCTGGATTCCGACAGAATGGCCCGCACCACCTTCAGCGGCAGCGCCGCCCACACCGGGGCGATGACGTTGGGCAGAAGCGTCCGGAACAAGATCGCCCGGTCCGTCGCGCCCAGGGCGCGAGAGGCCTCTACATAGCCGGTCTGTTTGGTCGATAAGGTCCCGCTGTAAACAAGCCGCGCCACCGAGGCCCAGCCCAAGCCGCCGATGACCCAGATGATGTTCCACACCGAGGGACCCAGCAGGGACACCATGGCCAGCACCAAAATAATACTGGGGAACGACTGGAACGTATCGCAGGCCCGCATGATCCAGTATTCCCAGGCCCCGCCCTTATATCCCGCCAGCAGCCCCAGGGGGACACCCAGGACCACGCCCAGGGCGGCAGAGGCAAAGCCTACCAGGAGCGATGTCCGCCCGCCATATAACAGGCGGGCAAACAGATCCCGCCCCACGTCGTCCGTCCCCAGCCAGTGCTGGGCGCTGGGTGCGGCCCAGAACCCGGCGCTCCGGTCGGTCAAATTGGGGTCCTGGCCCAGAAAAAGGGGCAGAAAGAGCACCAGGGCGATCTCCACCAGCAGAAACACGGCGGCCACTGCCGCCCGGCGGTCGGACCAGAAGGCCCGCCACACGGCATAAGAGCGTCTCACCGGGCCTCACCTCCCCACCCGACGCCGGGGTCAGCCAGGCGATAGACAAGGTCCATTAAAATGCCTGTCGCCAGCACCGTCAGAGCGATCACGACGGTAAGGCCCATAATGACCGTATAATCCCGGCTGGACACGGAGGTAAAGAGCAGGCTCCCCATCCCCGGCCAGCCGAAGATGCGCTCGACGATGAGGGAGCCGCCGATGATATGGGGGATGTGGTTGAGGATCGTCGTCACCACCGGCAGCAGGGCCGTCCGGAATCCATGCTTCCAGACGACCGCCCACTCCGGCAGGCCCTTGGCGCGGGCGGTGCGGATGTAGTCCTCCCCCAGCACCTCCCCGCAGGCGGAGGCCGTCTGACGGACGAGGTTGCCCAGGCTGCTCAGGCAGACCACCCCCGCAGGCAGGATCAGATGCAGCAGCAGATCTCCCACGCTTCCCCCGCCGCCGGCGGAGTACATCCCCGCCGCCGGGAGCCAGCCCAGCACCACGGAGAAGAGAAAGATCGCCAGCACACACAGGAAAAAGCCGGGGGCGCTGAAGCTCAGCAAGGTCAGTCCCCCCGCCAGCTTTCCCCAGCCGGACTTGGGCTTCCAGGCCGCCATGACACCCAGGGGGATGCCAAGGAGAATGGCTGCCGCCACCCCCGTCCCCGTCAGGATGAGGGACGGCACCACCCGCTGGGCGATCATGGTGACAACGGGCTGGCCCGTGCGGTAGGAGAGCCCCAGGTCGCCCTGTACCAGCGATTTGAGCCACAGGACATAGCGCAGAGGCAGGGGCTTGTCCAAACCAAGATTAGCCTCCAGCGCAGCCCGAACGGCTGCGCTGGAGGCTTCTCCACCCCCCGCCGCATCAGCGATGGTGGCGGGGGCCATGTTGATCAAAAAGAAGACGAAAAGGGTGATCCCGAAAAACACCGGGAGAGCGCCCAGAATACGTTTGCAAGTGTAGTGTAACAAAAGAACTTCCTCCTGCACTTCCGGCCTTTCGGCACAGGCCGCCGGAACCGGCGGTCCTTACGGAGGTCAAATCACTGGGGTAGAAAATGAAACTTGCGGACTTACTGCGCCTTGACCCACTCCCACACGTTCTCATTGCAGGAGGAGGAAGCGGCGTAGTCGATGCCGGTAACGGTCTTGGAGTGGACGTGGAGGGCGTTGCTGAACCACAGGGGGATGAAGGGCATCTCCTCGGTCAGATAGGCCTCAAACTCGTCCACCAGGGCGATGCGGTTGGTCTCGTCCGTCTCCTCGTTCACGGCGGAGAGCATCTCCGTGTAAGGAGCCAGATCGGGCACGTGGAAGATGTTGTTCTCCTCGGTGAACCGGCTGGCGGTGAACCACAGGGGCAGAGTGGTGGGCGTGTGGCTGGCCAGGCCCATGTCATAGGTACCGTCGCTCATGCCGGCGAACATGGTAGCGGAGTCCACCGTCTCGATCTCCACTTTGATGCCTACGGCCTCCAGGTCCTGCTGGACCAGCGCCGCGAGGCTGGCCCGCTGGCTGGTGCAGGCCAGGGAGAAGGTCTTGCCGTCGTAGCCGCTCTTGGCCACCAGCGCCTCGGCCCCGGCGGGGTCATAGGTGCCGGTGACGGCGGGAGAGGAATAGGGCGTGTCCGGCAGAATGCTGGAGCCGGTCACCGTACCGCGGGTGCCGGCGCTCTGCTGGCAGAGCAGCTCCTTGTCCAAGGCCTTGTTGATGGCCTGGCGCAGGTCCACGCTGTCGATGGTGGCGCAGTTGAGCATCAGCTCATAGAAGTTCGTGGGGGTGGTCCCCTCTTCCACGGTGAAGCCCGCCTGCTCGGCCACGGCCTTGTTCTCCTCGGAGACGTTGCCGCCGAAGGCGTAGTAATCCAGGTCGCCGGAGATGAGGGCGGTGAGCAGATTGCTCTTGTCCATCACGGTGATGGTCAGGGTATCGAAGCCGGGGGCACCCAGCTGATAGTTCTTGTTGGCCTCCAGCACCAGATTGCTGCCGGAGACCTCGGAAACGAACTGACAGGGGCCGGAGCCAATGGGCTTGCGCCAGAAATCGCTCTCCACCACCTGGTCGGCGGGGATGTCCTTCAGCAGGTAGGTGGGCAGGACGTAGATGTCCCGGTTCTTATCCACCAGGAATTCCTCCGGGATGGTGGGTTGCTTGAAGCTCAGCTTCAGCGTGTAGTTGTCTACGGCCTCCACCCCCAGGGTCTCCCCGGCCACGGCTGCGCCGGTGTCGTCCGTGCCGGTCAGGCAGGACAGGGCCGTCTTGCCCAGGATCTCGCAGGCGGGGTCGGTGATGAGCTGGAAGGTCTCCACCCAATGCTGGGCGGTGACGGGGGTACCGTCGTGGAAGGCGGCCTTTTGGTTCAGGGTGAACACGATGGCGTGGCCGTCCTCGGTGCTCTCCCATTTCTCCGCCGCCCTGGGCAGGCAGGTGCCGTCGGGCTGGACGTAGGCCAGGCGATCATAGATCTTGTCGTAAATGATGCGGGAATAGTTGCTGCCGGATACGCTGTAATAGGGCATCAGGGAGTCCCAGGGGTTGGACAGGCCATAGTTGACGTTCACGCCCTCCGCCGTCTGCTGGGGCTGGTCACTGGTCTGCGTCTCGTCGCCGGTGGGCTGGGAACCGCAGCCGGACAGGACCAGGCTGCACAGCAGCACGGCGGCCAGGGCCAGGGCCGCCAGGCGGCCAAACACACTTCTCTTTTTCTCCACGGAAATTTAATCCTCCTCGTCGCCGTTTAAGCTTTCATATTCGTCGTAGTCGTCCGCCGCATCCAGCTGGGAGCTGAGCATCATCTGCTCAAAGTGGGCGTCCAGCTGCTTGGCAAACTCCTGGGCTGCGTTGTAGCCCATGCGCTTGTGGCGGTTGTTCATGGCCGCCACCTCCACGATGATGGCCAGGTTCCGGCCGGGCTTGATGGGAATGGTGATGGCCGGGATCTTCATGTCCAAGATCGTCGTGAACTCTTCGTTGGTCCCCAGGCGGTCGTAAAAGACCTGGTCGTTCCACTGCTCCAAATTGACCACCAGGTTGATGTCCTGGTCCTCACGGACGGCGGACATGCCGAAGAGCTGCTGAATGTCCACCACGCCGATGCCGCGCAGCTCGATGTAGTGCCGGATCAGCTCCGGGGCCGAGCCGATGAGGCGGGTGCCGATGTGGCGGATCTCCACCGCGTCGTCGGCGACCAGCCGGTGGCCGCGCTTGACCAGCTCCACAGCCGTCTCGCTCTTACCCACGCCGGAGTCGCCCATGAGCAGCACGCCCTCGCCGTACACGTCCACCAGCACGCCGTGCCGGGTGATCCGGGGGGAGAGGCGGGCCTTGAGCCAGTCGGTGAAGTTGGGGATGAAGATGGAAGTATCCTCCTTGCTGCCCAGGATCGTCCGCTTGTGCTTGATGGCCATTTCCATAAGCTCCGGGAAAGGCTCCAAGCTCCGGGTGAGGATCAGGGCGGGGATGGGCTTTTCAAAGAATGCGTCGAAGCATTTCCGCCGCTCCTCCGAGCTTTGGTTGCTCAGGTAGGTCCACTCCACCTTGCCGATGACCTGGATGCGGTCCGGGGCGAAGTAGTCGAAAAAGCCGAGGATCTGCAAGGCGGGGCGGTTGATGTCGTCGGCGCGGATGAGACACCGATCGTAGTTTTTCCCCTCGTTGAGCACTTTCAGCTCAAAGCGTTCGACCAGCTTGGTCAGTTTGATTGACGACTGAGATGCCATAATACCTCCTCTTCCATCGTCCGGAGCCAAAAGGGCGCCGGTTTTGTTGTTTCTGGTTGAAATATGGATATAGTATACCATAGCCCACACCGATGGGCAAGAAAAAAGCACAGGCATAAGCCTGTGCTTTTTTGTCTTAGCTGGATCAGACAGCGCGGGTAACTTTGCCCGAACGGAGGCAATGAGTGCACACATAGACGTGCTTCGGGGTGCCGTTGACGATCGCCTTCACGCGCTTCACGTTGGGCTTCCAGGGACGATTGGAGCGGCGGTGGGAGTGGGACACCTGAATGCCGAACACGACGCCCTTGTCACAAAATTCACATTTAGCCATTCGCTTGAACCTCCTCGCTGGTTTATGACTCCACTGAGCGGGGCAAGCCCCGGCCGGTGTGTTATTACTTAAAAAGCATCGGTTAGTATCATAGCAGAAACAGGCCAAAATTGCAAGGCCTATTTCGCAGATTTCTCAAAAAAGTGCAATTTAGAACCAAGTTTCCTCGATCTCATGGCGTTTTTCCCGACGCATGAGGGAGAGCAGGACCTCTCTGGGGTCCCGGTCTCGGTACAGGACGTCGTAGGCGGCCAGGGTGATGGGCATTTCCACGCCCACTTGGGCCGCCAGCTCCCTGGCGGAGTCCACGGCGTAATAGCCCTCGACCACGGCCCCGATCTTCTGGATTGCCTCCTGGACAGGGGTGCCCTGACCAATTAAAATGCCCGCCCGGTAGTTCCGGGAGTTCATGGAGGTGCAGGTGACGATCAGGTCCCCCATGCCCGCCAGACCCGCAAACGTGTCTTTCCGGGCGCCCAGGGCGGTGCCCAGGCGGGCCGTCTCGGCCAGGCCTCTCGTCATCAGCATGGCCTTGGTGTTGTCCCCCAGGCCCATGCCGGTGCAGCAGCCGGTGCAGAGGGCCATGACGTTTTTCAGGGCTGCGCCCAGCTCCACGCCGATGACATCACTGCTGCTGTACACCCGGAAATGGTCGTTGATGAACAGATCCTGGACCACCTCCGCCGCCGTTTGGTCCGGGCAGGCAGAGACCACCGCCGTGGGGACCTGCCGGGCCACTTCCTCCGCGTGGGAGGGGCCGGAGAGGACCACCACAGGCCATTTGTCCTCGGTGACTTCCCGGATGATCTGGGTCATGCGCAGAGAGGTCCCCTTCTCGATGCCCTTGGAAACGGACACCAGGATGGCATCGGGAGCGAGCAGGTCCTTCACCTGCCCGGCGGTCGACCGCACGCCGAAGGAAGGCGTGGCCATGACCACCACCGCGCAGCCCGTCACACAGGCCAGGTCAGAGGTGTAGGTGAGGCCCTGGGGCAGCTTCACCCCCAGCAGCAGGGGGTTCTCCCCCGTCTCGGCCAGGTGGCGGGACTCCTCCGCCTGATAGGACCACAGCGTCACGTCATGGCCGTTTTCCACCAGCAGCATGGCCAGGGCCGTGCCCCAGCCGCCGCTGCCCAACACAGCAACTTTCATCTTCTGTTACCTCGCTTTTGCATTAGCCCGCCGCCTTGCGGTGGAAGCTGAATTTCGATTCTGTGCCTGAGATCAGACGGGCGATGTTGCTCCGGTGCTTCCAGAGGATCAGCCCGCCCATGATGCAGATGAGTACCAGCAGCACCCAGTCGCGATAGACGAACCAGGTGACGATGGGCAGGTCGATGCCCGTGGAGCTGGAGCCCAGGGAGACGTAGCGGGTCAGCAGGAAGAGCAGGATGAACCCGCCCCAGCCGACCAGCGCCACCCGCCAGTCGATCATAATGATGATGGTGCCGCCAGAGAGGATCCCCTTGCCGCCCTTAAACTGGAACATACAGGGGAACATGTGGCCCAGCAGGCAGAATAGGCCGCACCAGTAATCCGAGTAGGCCTGCTCCGGGGAGTTCATCAGCATCGCCAGGGCAGGCAGATGCCCCACCAGCAGCCAGCGGCCGATGAGCAGGGCCACCACGGCCTTGAGCACATCCGTTAAAATCACCACGAAGGTCAGAGGCCCGCCGAAGGTCCGGTAAAAATTCGTCAGGCCCGCGTTGCCGCTGCCGTGGGTGCGCACGTCGTCCCGCAGGATATACTTCGAGACGATCACGGCCCCGTTAAAGCAGCCGCAGAAGTAAGCGATGACCGCCGCGGCGATCACGCGTATCCAAACTGCATCCATGTCCTCGTCAGTCCTCCTTGTCCCCTCTTTGGCGGATGGTCAGGCGAATGGGGGTGCCCTCCAGGCCAAAGGTGCTGCGGATCTGGTTCTCCAGATAGCGCTGATAGGAGAAGTGGAAGAGCTTCGCGTCGTTGCAGAAGCAGACAAAGTGCGGGGGCCGGGTGCCGGCCTGGGTCATATAATAAATTTTCAGGCGGCGCCCCTTGTCCGTGGGGGGCTGCACGCGGGCCGTCGCGTCGGCCAGCAGGCTGTTAAGCATGCCGGTGGTGATGCGCATGGCGGCCTGGTCGTCCACATACTTGATGAGCTGGAACAGCCGCCCCACCCGCTGGCCGGTCAGGGCCGAGATAAACAGGATGGGGGCGTAGGTCATGTAAGAAAGGTCCCGGCGGATGTCCTCGCGCATCCGGTCCATGGTCTTTCCGTCCTTCTCCACGGCGTCCCACTTGTTCACGACAATGATGCAGGCCTTGCCGGAGTCGTGGGCCATGCCCGCGACCTTGGTGTCCTGCTCCGTCACGCCCTCGTTGGCGTCGATCATAATGAGACACACGTCGGAGCGCTCGATGGCCATGGCCGCCCGCAGAACGGAAAATTTCTCGATCTGGTCATTGACCTTGGACTTTTTCCGCATCCCGGCCGTGTCGATGAAGAGGAACTTGCCGCTCTCATTTTCAAAGTAACTGTCCACCGCGTCGCGGGTGGTGCCGGCCATGTTGGAGACGATGACCCGCTCCTCCCCCAAAATGCGGTTGATGAGGGAGGACTTGCCCACGTTGGGCTTGCCGATGACGGCAACTTTAATGATGTCGCTCTCCTCTTCCTCTTCCTCCTCTGGGGGGAAGTAGTCAAAGCAGGCGTCCAGCAGGTCGCCGGTGCCGTGGCCGTGGACGGCAGAGACGGCGATGGGGTCGCCCAGACCTAAGTTATAGAACTCATAGATATCCGGGTTGGTCATGCCCACCTGGTCCATCTTGTTCACCGCCAGAATGACCGGCTTCCGGGAGCGCAGGAGCATGTTGGCCACGTCCTGGTCCGAAGCCGTGAGGCCCGTCTTGATGTCGCACAGGAAGACGATAACCGTAGCGTTCTGGATGGCGATCTCCGCCTGCTTACGCATGAAGGAGAGGATCTCAGTGGTGGTGCCCGGCTCGATGCCGCCGGTGTCTACGATGTCGAAGGTGCGGCCCCGCCACTCGCACTCGGCGTACAGCCGGTCGCGGGTGACGCCGGGGGTGTCCTCCACGATGGACAGGCGGCGGCCCACCAATTTGTTAAACAGCATGGATTTGCCCACATTGGGGCGGCCCACAATGGCTACCAAGGGTTTTGCCATAGGAGTTCCCTCCTTTTCTAAAATGGAATCAAAAATCAAACAACGAACAATAGCAGGGCGTTACACCCCAAAAATGGCCTCAAAGAGGTCGAACCCATCCTGATTCACCGGGATCACCGGCACACCCAGGCCCTGGGACAGTTCTTCCAGGGTCATATCGTCCAGGAAGACCGTCTCCCCGTGGCGCAGGGTGTTCTGGGGCAGCAGGACGCGGGTGCCCAGGTCCCGGCCCTTGAGCTGGGCCAGCAGGTCCTGGCCGGTCAGCAGGCCCGCCACGGTGATGGTCTCTCCAAAAAAGCGATTCACGATGGGATACATCTGATAGGTCAATTTAGTATGACATTTTGCGGCCGCTCTGTCAATGATTTCTCGCAGGAAGGGCGCCGCCGCCACGCCGGTGGCGATGGAAAACGGCTCCACGGGAATGTTCTCCGGGGCGCCCAGGGTCGCGCCGTGCAGCTCCACGGCCAGCAGGCGGAGCATCCCCACGCCGTTTTCCAGCTGGGTGTACTCCTCATAAAATGCATCCGCAGGAAGGTCTAAGCCCGCCTGAAGATAAAACTCATCCGAGCACCAGAACATCCGGCTGCCCAGCCGCTCCACGCACCGGTCCCCAAAGGCCTCTACCTGGGCCACGACGTTCCGGGCCTCGTCCTGGTGGTAGGGGCGCAGAGGGTATAACCCCTCCCGGTACCGGGTCAGGCCCACGGGGACGATGGAGACGCTCTTTACTTGGGGATACAGCGCCGCCAGCTCCTCCATGCTCTTTTGCAGGACCGGCCCATCGTTCAGGCCGGGGCAGGAAACGATCTGGGCGTTCATCACGATCCCCGCCTGGGCAAATTTCTGCATGATCTCCAGGCACTCGCCGCCTCTTCGGTAGTTCCCCAGCAGCTCCCGCCGGACCTCCGGGTCCGTGGCGTGGACGGAGATGTTGATGGGTGAGATATGCAGGTCACAGATGCGCTGGATCTCCCGCTTGCTCAAATTCGTCAGGGTAATATAGTTGCCCATGAGGAAGGACAGGCGGGCGTCATCGTCCTTAAAATATAAGGTATCCCGCATCCCCTTGGGCATCTGATCCACGAAGCAGAAGACGCACTTGTTGGCGCAGGAGCGGGCCCGGTCCATGAGATACGTCTCAAATTCCAGCCCAAGGTCCTGGCCCACGTCCTTGTCCAGAAAGACTTTGCGCTCCTGCTCTCCCTCCCGCAGGGTGAGGACCAGGTCAGGGTCGTAGGAATAAAATTTGTAGTCCAGCACGTCGATGATGGGGTGGCCGTTGATGGCGGCCAGGGTCTCCCCGGGGCGAACGCCGGCCCGGTGGGCGGGGCTGCCGGGAGCCACGGTCTGGATCTTGGTACGGGACATCCGGTCCCCTCCTTTCCTGTGGACAGGTTCTACGCAAAAAAAGAAGAGGGGCTTCCCCCTCTTTCTTTTTCCCTATTAGTTCTCCTGCTGCACCTGGCCGAACACCTTGCCGTCATAGGTCATGCAGGCCTTGCACAGCCGGTGGGGCAGCCGATACGCGCCGCACTTGGGGCAGGTCGTGACAGCGGGAGCTGCCAGCTTCCAGTTGGCACGCCGCTTATCCCGTCTCTGCTTAGAGACTTTACTCTTCGGAACCGCCATTTCGAGACACCTCCTTGGTGATGCCCTGTCGGGCAAAGTGGATTGGGTACTACTCAGTTTTTATCAAGTAGCTGCTCGAGAGCGGCCCATCTAGGATCGACCTGTTTCTTGCACCGGCAGGGCTCCCTGTTCAGGTTGACGCCGCAACCGGGGCAAAGCCCCTTGCAGTCTTCTGAGCACAAGTGTTTTGTATCCATGGCGAGCAGGAAGGCTGTGTAAGCCAGATCGCCCACATCGACCTCGCCGTTTTCCAGGAGAACGATGTCCTCGTCTTCCTCCCCCTCCAGCGTTTCCGCCAGCAGGGCGCTCAGGCCGACGACTTTTTCCCGCTGAAACGGCTCCATACACCGGTCGCAGGTATAGTCCAGAAGGGATCTCGCTTCTCCCTCCAGCACGAGCACATCCGCCACGTTTTTCACGCGCCCCTGGACCTGGACAGGCCGGGGGATGGGATGCTCCCCGAAGAATTCCTCCTGGCTCAGATCCAGCTGGAATGCAAAGGGAAGGCTGGCGCCTGGTACATGAATGATCTCTCGAAGATTCAGTCGCATAGCACACTCCTCACATGGTACAGGGGATATTGTAGCAAAAAAAGAAGCGCTTGTCAAATACTTTCTTCAAATTTTCTGCAAAATATGGTATACTGGTAGACAGCACGCCACAAAATGAGTCTGGGAAGAACGCATTTCCCCTTTGACAGCCGCTAAAATAGTAGGATACACCTCTGCTCCCCCGCCGTCAAGGGGTTGCTTTTATTTTTCTTTGGCATTTTACACAAATTTACGAAAGGTCGTGATCTCATGCGGGAATTTACCGTAGGCCAAAACGACGCCGGGCAGCGGTTGGACCGCTGGCTGGCCAAGACCCTCCCCCTGCTCCCCGCGCCCCTGGCGCAGAAATACATCCGCATCAAGCGGGTGAAGCTCAACGGCAAGGGGGCCAAGCGGGATACCCGCCTGGTGAAGGGCGATCTCTTGCAGCTTTACATCAACGACGAGTTTTTCGACACCCCCACCCCGGAGAATGCGTTTCTCTCCGTCTTCAAGCCTCAGCTAGATATTGTCTACGAGGATGAGAACCTGCTGCTGGTGAACAAGCGCCCCGGCCTGGTCGTCCACCCGGACGAGCACGAGCGCGTGAACACCCTCATCACCCATATCCAAGCCTACCTATATCAAAAGAAGGAATGGAGCCCTTACTGGGAAAATTCCTTCGCCCCGGCCCTGTGCAACCGCATCGACCGGAACACCGGCGGCATCGTCATTGCCGCCAAGAACGCCGAGACATTACGGGTCATGAACCAGAAGATCCGGGACCGGGAAGTGGAAAAGTCCTATCTCTGCATCGCCTTGGGCACCCTCTCCCCCGCCGAGGGCAAGCTAGAGGGCTTTTTGCTGAAAGACGAAGCCAAGAAGCAGGTCTCCGTCCACAAGCGCCCTGTCGAGGGTGGGCGCACCGCCGTGACGCTCTACCGCACGCTGGCCAAAAAAGGCGGGCTCTCCCTGGTGGAGTGCCGTCTCATCACCGGCCGCACCCACCAGATCCGCGCCCAGCTGGCCGCCGCCGGACACCCCCTGCTGGGAGACGGCAAGTATGGTCGGGAGCGGGAGAACAAAAAGTTCGGCCGCACCGGGGGGCAGGCTCTCTATTCCTACAAATTAGCGTTCCACTTCACCACAGACGCCGGGTGCCTGAGCAACTTAAACGGCAAGGTCTGGACCGTAGAGCAGGTGGACTTCGTGGACCAGTATTTCCCGGGAATTGTAATCGACTGATTGTAAGAAAAGAGAACATCGAAAAAAAGGAGTGACTTCCCATGCAAAAGCGCATCCTCAGCTTTCTTCTGACCCTTGCCCTGCTCGTCGGCCTCCTCCCCACCGCAGTCTTTGGCCAATGGGCCCAGGCCGCCGCCAGCGACGCCACCGCCCTGCTCCTGCCTGTGGAGCAGCAGACCTCCGTCCCCGCCGGTTACACCGGCATCTACACCGCCGAGGACCTGAAAAACATACGCGATAATATGAGAGGAAAGTACATTCTGATGAATGACATCGACTTGTCTGGGATAGACTGGGTACCACTGGAAGCCCCCTCCACTGCGATCGCTCCAGACTTCGATGGTATTTTGGACGGCAACGGCTACACCATCCGCAACCTCTCCTGCACCGGTGAATCGAAAGCCGCCCTTTTTGAGAGCAACTCTGGTATCATAAAAAACCTGGCGCTCACCGGTACTGTGACCCTGAACAACACCAGATACCTCAGCGCCTCTGCGGCCGGTCTGTGCAGGGCCAACGACAAAACCATCGAAAACTGTACCGTCGCCGCAACGATCACAAACGCCGGTTCCACCTGTACGACCCAAGTGGCTGGCATCTCCAGCTATAACTTCGGCGCCATCTCCCACTGCCGCTTTACCGGCACCATCCAGGCGGGCAGCGGGGCAGAGGCGCTGGGTGGCTGGAGCGAGATCACCGCAGGCGGCATTGCCGCCAGCTGCTTCGGCACACTCACTGCCTGTGAAATGACAGGCAACCTGATCCTTCATGGGCAGGTCAGCAAAGTCTCTGCCGGTGGCCTGTTCGCCTATGGCAGCAGCAGCCTGGACCAGTGCCGCGTGACCGGCACGATCTCCCTGACCGGCAGTGCCAAGAATCCCACGCTGGTGATCGGCGGCCTGGCCGGAGAGACCGGCTACCAAGAGCAGTACACCGACTGCTCCTTCAACGGCAAGCTCTCCATCGCCCTGGCCCTGTCCGGCTCTGGTGGGAGTTACCATGTGGGCGGTCTGTTCGGGGAGTCGAACTCCGCCGCCACGATCCAAAACTGCTATGTCTCCGGGACCATTCTGGACAGCAGCACTGCCGAAGACGGCTCCCTCACCGTGGCCGGTACGCCCGCCTGGTGTATCGGCGAATTGTACTGGGGCAGCGAAAAGGTCCTCTCCGGCCTGTACTACCCCAGCGGGACCTTTGACGCTGTCGCGCGCCAGGTCCCGGCGGAGGGTACCCCCGGCGGCCTCACCGCCGTGCCCCTGTCCTCCATGGCCAGCAAGGCGACCTTCCCGGAGTATGACTTCTCCTCCGTCTGGACCATGGGGCAGGGCTACCCCATCCAGAAGGTCTTTACGAACCTCTCCAACGGCAGCTCCACCCCCGTTACCAAGCCCGATGAGGACACCGTGGTCATCGAGGACAGCGAGTACATCCAGCAGCACCTCACCTTCGCCCAGTCCAACGAGTACAACCAGCGCATGGACCAGCGCATGGCCAAGCTCCTGGCCGACGCCCAGAACGGTGCCGCCGCCAACGCCGGGGAGGCGGCCTATAAGATCCTCAACTCCGCCAGCGAGCTTTCTAAGTTCAAAAGTCTGAGTATTTTCGACAACCCCTACGACGCCATCCTCACCGAGCTCATCCTTTCCGCCACCAACGGCGAGGTGGACAGCTTAAACAGCCGCATCGAATCCAAGAGTCTCTCCCTGGCCAACAGCATCTGGGGCATGGTGAAAAAAGTCCAGCCGGACTATGAGGCGGAGACCTATCAGCCCGCCATTGTGGAGCTGCTCTCCAAACCCGAAAGCCTGAAGGAAAGCTCTCCCGCCCTCTACCGAAAGCTGGCCAACGCCCTCCAAGATTACTTGGATGAGGAAGGCACCCGCGCCGCCCTCCAGACCATCAGCGGCAGCATGAACTTCTTCGGCAAAGTAGGTGACGCTGTGGACTGGCTGGGGAATTGCCAGGACGCCCTGGAATGGGTGATCGACTGCGCCAACTTCGTCCGGGTCGTGGAAGCCTACCAGGATCTGAGCGACGAGTACGTCGCCGCTCTCCGCCAGGTGGCGTCTCAGATGTCCGGCAGCACCGCCTACACTGCCGCCTTCCGCTCGGCCCTGGACGAGTACGACAGCTGGTTGAGCCAAGAGGTCATTGCCGCTGCGGCCATCGAACACGGGGTCAAGGGCTTTGCCAAGCTCACCGCCGACACCCTCTCCCCCTTCACCCAGATGGTCATGCTGGACTACTGCACCAGCGCCCTGGGCATCCCCGCCGCTCAGGCCGGGGCAGTCATCGCCGCCTACAACCTGGGTTGGTCCCTCAGCAACACCCTCACAGCAAACGACAAGGTGGTGGAAAGCCGGGAGATCATCCGGGCCACCTACTATGTGGAGAAAACGCTCTATGACATTCTCCAAAACGACCGCAGCACCCTCCTGCAAAAGAAGGACCTGGCCTCTGCCCAGAAGTTCGACGCAGCCTATCTGCTCTTGCGGACGAGTGAGATGTACGCCCTCCAGGCCTATAAGGACTATCTCGACGCCACCCAGACCTCCTTTACTCAGAGCCTGCTGCACCTGGGCAGCAAAAACTTCAACAACCCGGAGATCACCCTGGCCAACTTCGCCATTCTCCGCTGGGACGCCGCCCTCTGCCACGGGCAGACCGTGCATGACCAGATGCTCTCCGAAGTGATCGTAGCCTGCCCCACGGACGTGACCGTGCGGGACGCCAGCGGCGAGACTGTCTTGAGCATCGAGGACGGCGTGGTCACGACCTACGCCGCCGGGGTCTCTGGGGCGGTGTCAGGGGACAAAAAAGTCCTGGCTCTCTCCGGCGGGCCGTATGACCTCTCCATCTTCGGCACCGGCACGGGAACGATGGACGTCTCCTTCACGGCCTACGACAGCAGCACCGGCCGCATTTTGAAGCAGAGCAGCTACCAGAGCCTGCCCCTCACCGACGGCAGCTACTATGAAGCCAACCTCACCTTGGAGAATACCTCTGCTCCCAGCTTCACCCTCTCGGAAGATGAAAACGCTGCGGGGGATGCGTTTCCCTTCACCGACGTCCCCACCAGCGCCTGGTTCTATGATTCGGTACGCAATGTCTATGAGAATTACATCATGAACGGCGTCTCCCCCACGCTCTTCCAGCCCAACGGGACCATGAGCCGGGCCATGGTAGCTACGGTCCTCTGGCGCTTGGAGGGCGAGCCGGAAATGGACGATACCTCTGTTTTTACCGACGTGCCCCGCGGGCAGTGGTACACCCAGGCCATCGCCTGGGCCTATGAGCAGGGTATCATTACCGGCTACGGCGGTGGCCGTTTTGGCCCCCAGGATAACGTCACCCGCCAGCAGCTGGCCGCCATGCTTTTCCGCTATGCCAAGACCATGGATTTAGACGGCGGCGAGCGGGCCACCCTCTCCGCCTACCGGGACCAGGGCCAAGTCGCCGATTGGGCCAGAGAGGCTTTTGCCTGGGCCGTGGCCAAGGGGCACATCAACGGGACCTCCCCCACCACCCTCTCCCCCACGGGCACCGCCACCCGCGCCCAGTGCGCCGCCATCCTCACCCGAATGCTGGCCTATGAGGAGCCGGACGCCTGAGACCAAGAAAAAGCCTTGACAGGCTCGACGATTTCTGCTAAAATGCATTCAATCTTAAATTGGAAAATCACGTTGTTTTGAGTCTTTCCAAAGCAAGACGCGACCGCCGGACGGGTCCCTTTGCTGCCTGCAAAGCCCCCAAGGCTAAGGCCACACGGACAGCCGGGTCGAATGCCGAGTTCCGCATGTGCGGCGGCAACTTCTGTTGCCTTATTGATTGGGTTAGAAGCCCAAGTTTTATAAGTTGGTAACTATAAACCAGTGCCCGCAAGGGCAATGCAGTGTCCAAAGACGGCACGCAAACTTGTGAAATGGTCAATAAGAGTAGTAAAAGTAAGTTTCTTTGCTATATAGACTCTCATCTCTCCTGATTTTCCACCCTTTGCTTTTCTCCTGTTTTTTTGTCGTAAAAAAGGGGGAGGCTTTTTGTGGAGTTTTCCCAAGTGACTGCGCGTCTTGAGGCACGCAGTCACTTTTTTTGTGGTTTCAGGAGGGCGTGTATGAAAAAGATCATCGAACTAAAACACATCACCAAATCTTTCGACGGTGAGCCGGTGCTGAAAAGCATCGACCTGGACATCTACGACAACGAGTTTATCACCCTGCTCGGCCCCTCCGGCTGCGGCAAGACGACCCTGCTGCGGCTCATCGGCGGCTTTGAGACGCCGGACGAGGGCGACGTCCTCTTCCTGGGGCAGAAGATCAACAACGTGCCCCCCTACAAGCGGAGCGTGAACACCGTCTTTCAGAAGTACGCCCTGTTCCCCCACCTGAACGTCTTTGAAAACGTGGCCTTCCCCCTGCGGGAGAAAAAGGTCCCCAAGGAGGAGATCGAGGCCAAGGTGATGGAGATGCTCGCTCTCGTGGCGCTCAAGGGCTTTGAGCATCGTTCCGTGACCCGCCTCTCCGGCGGCCAGCAGCAGCGCGTGGCCATCGCCCGCGCCCTCATCGCCCACCCCCAGGTCCTGCTGCTCGACGAGCCGCTCGGCGCCCTGGACCTCAAGCTCCGGAAGGACATGCAGGTGGAGCTGAAGAAGATCCAGAAGCAGACCGGCATCACCTTCGTCTTCGTCACCCACGACCAGGAGGAGGCCCTGTCCATGTCCGACACCGTGGTGGTCATGTCCGAGGGCAAGATCCACCAGATCGGTACCCCCGTCGACATTTACAACGAGCCGCAGAACGCCTTCGTCGCGGACTTCATCGGTGAGAGTAATATCCTGGACGGCGTGATGCTGGAGGACTACAAGGTCACCTTCTCCGGTCAGACCTTCCAATGTCTGGACAAGGGCTTTGCCAAGAACGAGGCCGTAGACGTTGTCGTCCGCCCGGAGGACGTGGACATCGTCCCCCTGGAAAAGGGGCAGCTGACCGGTGTGGTCACGTCCGTGACGTTCATGGGCGTGCATTATGAGATCATCGTAGACGTGGGCGGCTTCAAGTGGATGATCCAGACCACGGATTTCGTGGACGTGGACGAGCACATCGGCATCGAGCTGGAGCCGGACGCCATCCACATCATGAAGAAGTCGGAATACTCGGACCTGTACGGCGACTACTCCTCCTTCTCCAACGAGCTGGACGAGCTGTCCGAGGTCAGCGAGGAGGAAGACGAATGAAAGAAAACGTCACCCGCGACCAGCGCCGGGTGCTCCGGGCCGATCACCTGGCGCTGGGGCCTTACGGCATCTGGGCCGTCCTGTTCATCCTGGTCCCCCTGGTCTTTGTCGCCTACTATGCCTTTACGGACGTGAATTTTCAGTTCACCTTGGAAAATATCCAGCGCTTCTTCACCGCCACATCCAGCATCGTGCAGGACGACGGATCCTCCGCCGAGGTCCGCACCTACCTGCTCATCTTCTGGCGTTCGCTGAAGCTGGCGATCATCTCCACGCTGGTCTGCCTGGTGCTGGCCTATCCCCTGGCCTATATCATGGCCCGCGCCGAACCCAAGGTCCAGAAGACGTTTATGACCATCATCATGATCCCCATGTGGATGAACTTCCTCATCCGGACTTACGCCTGGATGACCATCCTGCAGGACAAGGGCATTTTCAACAACATCCTCTCCGCCCTGCATCTGCCCGGCGTCCACATCATCGGCACCGAGGCTGCCGTGGTCATCGGCATGGTCTATGACTACATCCCCTATATGATCCTGCCCCTGTTCTCCATCATGGCCAAGATGGACGTGAAGCTCATCGAGGCCGCCCGTGACCTGGGCTGCAACGGCCTAGGCGTGCTGCGCCGGGTCATCTGGCCCCTGAGCCTGCCGGGTGTCATCTCCGGCGTGACGATGGTCCTCATCCCCTCGGTGAGTACCTTCTATATCTCCCAAAAGCTGGGCGACGGTAAGATCATGCTCATCGGCGACGTGATCGAGGGCCAGTACGTCGCCAACAACCTGCACTTTGCCGCCGCCATCGCCTTCGTGCTGATGGTCCTGCTGCTGGTGTGTATGGCCGTCATGCGCAAGCTTGTCGGACGGAACGTAGAAGGAGGTCTGTAAGCCATGAAACCCATTGCAAAAGTTTATACAGCCATCCTCTTCCTGTTCCTCTTTGCCCCCATCGTCATCATGCTGGTCTTCTCCTTTAACAGCGGGAACAGTCTCTCCGTCCTCTCCGGCTTTTCGACCTATTGGTACAAGGAGCTGTTTCATGATGCGAACACGCTGGGTGCCCTGCGGAACACGCTGATCCTGGCCCTCTGTGCAGCCATCCTGTCCACCATCATGGGCACCGCCGCCGCCGTGGGCATGAATAAGCTCCGCAGCAAGTATATGAAAGCCGCCATGAACACCGTGACGAACCTGCCCATGGTGAACCCGGAGATCATCACCGGTATCTCCCTGATGCTGATGTTCGTCTTTGCCGGACGCCTCATGGGCATGGCCACGAGCCTGAACTTCGGCACCATCTTAATTGCCCACATCACCTTCTGCCTGCCCTACGTCATTTTGCAGGTCCTGCCCAAGCTGCGCCAGATGGACAAGGCCCTGCCGGAGGCCGCGATGGACCTGGGCTGCACGCCCTTCCGGGCCTTCTTAAAAGTCGAGCTGCCGGAGATCCTGCCCGGCGTGCTGACGGGCATGATCATGGCCTTCACCCTCTCCCTGGACGACTTCGTCATCAGCTACTTCACCTCCGGCAACGGCTTTGAGACCCTGCCTATCCGCATCTATAACATGACCAAGAAGACCGTCACGCCCAAGATGTACGCTCTGGCGACCATCATCTTCTTCGTCATCCTGCTCCTGCTGCTCATCACGAACCTCATGGACGACGACGCCGTCCGCGAGCGCAAGGCCCAGCGTCGGGGTGCCAAGAGCAAGGCCGCTCAGGCCAGCGGCAAGAAGCACAAGCCCCTGTCTGACCGGGGCCGGAAGGTCCTGGCCGGTTCCGTTTTGGGCGTGGCTGCGGTCCTCATCCTCGTCGTCTCCGTGGCCGGCGGCTCCGACACGTTGGAGCTGAACGTCTACAACTGGGGCGAATACATCTCCGACGGCTCCGACGGCTCTCTGGACACCGTGAAAGCCTTCGAGGCCTGGTATGAGGAGACCTACGGCGAAAAGGTCCACGTCAACTACACCACCTATGCCAGCAACGAGGACATGTACGCCAAGCTCAAGAGCGGGGCCGTGAGCTACGATGTCATCATCCCCTCGGACTACATGATCGCACGTCTGGCCAACGAGGACATGCTCCTGCCCCTGAATTTTGACAACATCCCCAACTACCAATACATCGAAGACCAGTTCCGCGGCCTCTACTACGACCCGGACGACACCTACTCCATCCCCTATACCTACGGCGTGGTCGGCGTGATCTACGACGCCAACCAGGTGGATGAGGCCGACGCAGGCGGCTGGGACCTCATGTGGAACCCCAAGTACAAGGGCAAGATCCTGCAATTCAACAACTCCCGCGACGCCTTCGGTACCGCCATGTACCGGGCCGGCATCGACGTGAACACCACCGACAAGAGCCAGTGGGAGGCCGCTCTGCAAGCCCTGCTGGAGCAGCGGCCCCTGGTCAAAGCTTACGTCATGGACGAGATCTACAACGCCCTGGAGTCCGGTGAGGCTGCCATCGGTGCCTACTACGCCGGCGACTACTTCACCATGCTGGACGCCCAGGCCGACGACGTAGACCTGCAATTCTACTACCCCGACCCCACCAACTACTTCATCGACGCCATGTGCATCCCCTCCTGCTGTGAAAACAAGGAGCTGGCGGAAGTCTTCATCAACTTCATGCTCAGCCAGGAGACGGCCGTGGCCAACGCCGAGTACATCTACTACGCCTCCCCCAACTCCCTGGTCTACAACGACGAGACCTACCAGGAGGACATGGGCGAGGAGGCCATGGAGATTCTGTATCCCGAAGGCGTCAACTTCTCCGAGGAGTACAACAAGCTCGCCTACCGCAACCTGGACGACGAGATGCTGAGCTACATGAATTCTCTGTGGGAGAACTTGAAGATCAACTGAGCCTGTCCTATATTTTCTTGACGTGTCGAGAAGCTTTGTGGTAGTATCCCAATAGGGAGGTGAGCACCATGCAGTATGTAGAAAGCGCTACGCTGGAACTCAAAGAACAAGTAAACGCCGACTTTAAGAAAGAGGTGGTCGCGTTTGCCAACTCTGACGGCGGCGATATTTATGTCGGTGTCGCCAAAGACGGAAGTATCGTCGGCATCGAAGATACTGAACGTGAGATGGAGAAGATCGGGAATATGATCCGCGATGGGATCAAGCCTGATTTGACTGCCTACACTTCGATCAGCTGCGTAACAGAAAACGGCAAAAAACTGATCCATGTCTCCGTAACTCGTGGTATCAGACGACCTTACCATTTGAGTGACAAAGGGTTAAAACCATCTGGGGTCTACGTTCGTCATGGGGTTTCTTCTGTCCCTGCAACAGACGAAATGCTCCGGCAAATGATTCGAGAAAGTGACGGCGTGACCTTTGATACCATGCGTTCCATCAACCAAGACCTGACCTTCGACTATGCCAAGTGGTTTTTTGAAAAGCAAAAGATCGACTTTAAGGAACGCAATCTTGGTTTGATCGATGCAGACGGGTATTACACCAACGCCGCCCTGCTTCTCTCGGACCAGTGTTGGCACATTATCCGCTGTGCTGTGTATGATAACACAAGAAACAGCAACTTCAAGACAAGGCGGGAATTTTCCGGTTCTATCCTAAAACAGCTGGACGATACCTTCGCCTTTCTGATGCTGAACAACAATCTGCGCTCCAGCATCCATGGGCTGTTCCGAGAAGACCGTTATGACTATCCGGAGGATGCTGTGCGGGAAGCTCTGCTCAATTCCGTCGTCCACCGAGACTATGACTATACGGGAAGCACCATCATCAACGTACACAGCGACCGCATGGAATTTATTTCTCTGGGAGGACTGGTCAAAGGCCTGACCCTGGAAGACATCGAAAACGGCGTCTCCCAAACCAGAAACGCCGTGATTGCCAATGTGTTTTATAAGCTCCATCTGATCGAAAGCTACGGGACCGGCATCCGAAAAATCATGGAGTGCTATGAAGGCTGTGAAACCAAGCCCACGTTTAAGGCCAGTCCAGCCTCATTTGTAACGGTCCTGCCCAATCAAAATCCCATCGTAGATTAAAAGTCAACAAGGACCTGCCGCAGGAAACACCCTTGCAGCAGGCCCTTGTTTTATTCTGTCCGTTTTGTCGGCATCCCTGCTAAGAACAACAATGTTCCCGCCGCCAAGCCCAGCAACAGCTCTAAGCCCTCATAGCTGTACATCCAAAACGCAAAGATGGGGTAGGGGCAATGCCCCAGACGAATCCAAGCAAAAAGGGCCGGACTGACCAGCAGACACAGCAGCGCCGCGATCAAACACCGCTGCTTTCCCTTTCCCTTTAAGCCCAGCGGCCAGTGCAGAGAGGCCGCTCCAACGATGCCCAGGCCCAGCAACAGGCCCTCCACCAGCCGAAAGGCGACCATATAGAACAGCCACCCCGGTCTGTGTCGCATGACCAAGCCTTCGACCTGAGGCGGCAGCACAGCCCCCAGCACCAGCGCTATGACGGCCAACGCAATGAGCACAACCGCCAGAATGACCCGCTTCCGGCTGGGCCGGTACTTGGGCTTTGGACCGTAGAGCAGCGTCATCACATCCTCCCCCAAGGCGGCGGCAATGGCCTCCAACTGTTCCAAGCTGGGGTAAGAAGCAGAGCGCTCCCAACTAGAAATGGTCTGCCGGGTCACGAAAAGACGCTCGGCCAGCTGGTCCTGGGTCAGGCCCTGGGCGGTGCGTAATTTCTTGATGTTGTTTCCGATCGTCATGGTCTTCACCTCGCCTCCATCCTATCAAATGGCACGAAAAAAGTCACGCAAAGATGCTTTGCGCGACTTTTTTCTGCGTTTTTGGTTCAAAATTTGGTCAAAACAGGCTGATCTGACTCGTCTCCGGCAGCGTGCCCAGGGCACCGGCTTGCCGCAGCATTTCCACGGTACTCTTGGAGAGGCCAGGGCAGGCAGCGATGAGTTCCTCCTGGGAGATGAAGGTCCGGCCCGTTCGATTTTCGGCCAGGGACAGGGCAGCCGCCTCGCCCAGGCCGGGGATGGCGGAGAAGGGGGGCCGCAGGCTCTTCTTCTCTTCGTTCATCAGGAACTTGGTGGCGTCGGATTCGTAGAGGTCGATCGGCTCAAAGGAGAAGCCACGCAGGTAAAACTCGTAGCAGACCTCCAGCGTGATGAGCATTTTCTCCTCCACGTCTGCGGGCTTTTCCTTACTTTCGATCTCCTTCATCTTCCGCTGGCAGACGTCCATGCCCCGGCACATACAGTTGGCGTCCAGGGCTTTCGCGCGGATGGAGAAGTAGGCCGCATAGAACGCCAAAGGCCGGTGGACCTTGAACCAGGCAATTCTAAAAGCCATCATCACGTAAGCAACCGCGTGGGCCTTGGGGAAGAGGTAGCCGATCTTGGCCAGGGACTCGATGTACCAATCGGGCACATTGGCCTTGTGCATGGCGTCCTCCCAGCCGTCCTGGAAGCCGCCCTTCTTGACCTTGCCCTTTCGCACGGCCTCCATGATGTCAAAGGCCATCTTCGGCTCGACGCCCTGCTCCATGAGGTAGAGCATGATGTCGTCACGGCAACCCACGGTGGAGTCAACGGTGGCGGTGCCGGAGACGATGAGGTCTCGTGCGTTACCCAACCACACGTCCGTGCCGTGGGAGAAGCCAGACAGACGGACCAGCGTATTGAATCGCTTGGGCTGGGTGTCGCAGAGCATCTGGCGGGTGAACTTCGTGTTGAACTCCGGCACTGCTACGGCCCCCGTGGGGCCCAGGACAGGGTCGTTCTCAAAGCCCAGGGGGGCGGAGTTGGTGAAGATGGTCATGGTGTCCTGATCGTCCAACGGAATTTCTCTGGCATTGACGCCGGTCAGGTCCTCCATCATGCGGATCATGGTCGGGTCATCGTGCCCCAGCATGTCCAGCTTGAGGAGGTTGTCCTCCATCTTGTGGTAATCAAAATGGGTCGTGATGATGTCGCTGCCCGGATCGTCGGCGGGGTGCTGGACAGGGCAGAAATCGTAGATCTCCCGGTCCTGGGGGATGACGACCATGCCGCCGGGGTGCTGGCCGGTGGTCCGGCGCACGCCGGTGCAGCCCAGGGTCAGGCGGTTTTCCTCCGCCTTCGTCGTCTGGATGCCGCGGGCGGCGAGATATTTTTTGACGTAACCGTAAGCGGTCTTCTCCGCCACGGTGCCGATGGTCCCGGCCTTGAAGACGTGGTTCTCCCCGAACAGCTCAAAGGTATACTGGTGGGCCTTCGCCTGGTATTCGCCGGAAAAGTTCAGGTCGATATCCGGGACCTTTTTGCCGCCGTAGCCCAGGAACGTCTCAAAGGGGATGTTGAAGCCGTCCTTCACATAGGGCGTCCCGCAGACGGGACAGACGGCGTCCGGCATATCCGCGCCGCAGCCAAAGCCCGCCCCGGCGTCAAAATCCGCGTGCTTGCACTTGGGGCAGCGGTAGTGGGGCGGCAGGGAGTTGACCTCGGTGATGCCGGACATGTAGGCCACGATGGACGAGCCGACGGAGCCTCGGGAGCCGACCAGATAGCCATGCTCCAAGGAGTTCTGCACCAGCTTCTGGGCGGACATGTAAATGACGTCATACTTCCGCTCGATGATGCCGGGCAGCTCCAATTCGATTCGATCTTTGACGATCTGTGGTGGGTCCTCCCCATACAGCTCATGGGCCTTGCCCCACACCAGGCTGTACAGTTCCTCGGCGGAGTTTTCCAGCTTGGGGGCAAAGAGGCCGTCCGGCAGAGGCTTCACCTCTTCGCACCAGGAGGCCACCAGATTGGTGTTGGTCACAACGACCTCATAGGCTTTCTTCTTGCCCAGGTACGAGAACTCCTCCAGCATCTCTTCTGTCGTGCGGAAGTAGAGGGGCGTGGGGGCGTCGGCGTCGGCAAATCCCTTGCTGTCCAGCAGGACATGCCGGTAGATCTCATCCTCCGGGTCTAAGAAATGCACATCGCCCGTGGCGCAGACGGGCTTGCCCAACTCTTCGCCCAGGCGCACGACCATCTTGTTCCATTCCTTGATCTGGTCCCAGCTCTTAGCGATGAACTTGCCCTTTTTGTTCGGGCGGAGCATAAAGCCGTTGTTGGCCAGGGGCTGGATCTCCAGGTAGTCGTACCAGGACGCAATGCGCTTCAGCTCCCCCCAGTCCTTCCCCCGGATGATGGCCTGGTACAGCTCCCCTGCTTCGCAGGCGGAGCCGAGGATCAGGCCCTCCCGGTTCTCGTTGATCTCGCTCTTGGGCATGATGGGGAAGTTCCGGTGGAAATGGTTCAGGTTCGCCAGAGAGATGAGCTTATAGAGGTTCCGCAGGCCGACCTTGTTCTTCGCCAGCACGATAAGATGCTTGGGCATCCGCTTGGCCTTGCCCAGGGAGGACGTCTTCGCCAGGCCGGCGTTGACCTGCTGGAGGGTCTGCACCCCTCGGTCCCGGAGCATCTGGGTAAAGGGCACCAGCATGTAGCCCACCATGGCTGCGTCGTCCGAAGCCCGGTGGTGGTTGAAGTCCGGCAGGTGCAGATGCTGACAGACGATGTCCAGCTTGAACTTCGTCAGCTCCGGCAGCAGATTCTGCGCCAGCGGCAGCGTATCCAGATACGTCGGCTCAAAGGGGATGCCGTAGGTCTGGCACCCCTTGCGGATGAAGCCAATGTCAAACTCCGCGTTGTGGGCCGCCAAGGGCCGCCCGTCCACGAAGTCCAGAAAGGCCCGGATGGCCTCCTCCTGGCTGGGGGCACCCACCAGCATCTCGTCGGTGATGCCGGTGAGTTGGATGATGTTGGGGGCCAGGGGGCGCTTGGGATCTACAAAGGTCTGGAAGCGCTCCTTCACTTCCCCGTGTTCCAAGACGACCGCGCCGATCTCCGTGATGACCTCCGTCTCCTTGTCCAGGCCCGTCGTCTCCAGGTCAAAGCAGACGATGGCCTCGTCCAGGTCCTGGTCCAGGCTGCCCCGGACGGTCAGGCGCTCGTCCACGTCGTTGATGTAATAGGCCTCCGTGCCCAGCAGGACCTTACACTTTCCCTTGCCCGCGCTCCAGGCGTCCGGGAAGGACTGGGCCACACCGTGGTCCGTGATGGCAATGGCCGGGTGGCCCCAGGCGATGGCCCGCTTCACCGCGTCCTTGGTGTCGGGCAGGGCGTCCATGGCAGACATGCGGGTGTGCAGGTGCAGCTCCACCCGCTTCTCCGGGGCGTTGTCCTGCTTGACCTGCTTTTCCGCCGTCTCGATGGTCAGGGGTTCCAGGACCATGTCGTTGTCAAAGCGGTTCAGGTTCAGCCGCCCGGCAATTTTCAGGTGCATCCCGGGTTTGACGCCGTTGACAATAGGCATTCCCTCATCCCCCGGCATGAATTTGCTCACGCGGATGGAGCTGGTGCAGTCGGTCACGTCAAAGCTGATGACCCAGGCGTTGCGCTTTTTCAGCTCCCGGTGCTCCACAGCGAACACGTCACCCTCCACCGTCACGATGCCCATGTCCAGCTCCAGTGTATTCATAGGCACGGGGACCTTCCGGATCTTATGGGTACCGTAAATGCGCTTGGAGGAAAAGCCCCGCTCCTTGGCGTGGGCCTGCATGGCCTCTTTCATGGCCTTCTGGCGCAGGGCCTCGGTCTGCTGAAACAGGCGCTGCTGCTCGCTCAGGGCCGGGGACGGTTCTGGCTTGGGCGAAGGCGCTTGGGCAACAGGCGCAGCTTCCGCCAAAGCCTCTGGCTCCGGCGGAACATCTTCATCAGCAGGCGGGGGCGGCACGTCGCTGTCGTCCGGGGGCGGAATGGGCGCATCCTCCGCAGGCTGGGGGCAGGCAGGCTGAAACACGACCCCCGCCAGGCCGTAAGCCTGGGCCACTTCCCCGCTCAGGCGGGCCAGCAGCGCCGGGTCCGGCATGACCGGGCAGAGCAGCTGGACCTCGATGGTCCGGGCCTTCCGGTCCATCACTGCACCGGTGACGAGCCACTCCTTCACCTGGGCAGCCAGGGCCGCGTCCGGGGTATATAAGGCAAACATCTCAAAAAAAGGCAGGTTCTTTTCTGGCATATCAGGTTCCTTTCTCTTAGATGTACCGGGTCAGGGCAGTTCCTCAATGAGGGCCATCAGCTCATCCAGCAAGGCCTCCTGGGGCACCTGCTTGATGACCTTCCCGTGGCGGAAGAGCAGCCCCTTCCCGTTCCCCCCGGCAATGCCCACGTCGGCGGCAGCTGCCTCGCCGGGGCCGTTCACAGGGCAGCCCATGACGGCCACGGTGATGGGCTTTGTCACGGTTTTCAGGCGCTCCTCCACCGCCTGGGCCAGGGGGATGAGGTCGATCTTCGTCCGCCCACAGGTGGGGCAGGCCACCAAATCCGGCCCCTCTTTCCGCAGGCCGATGGCTTTCAGAATATCGCGGGCGGCGTAAATCTCCTCCACGGGGTCTGCCGTCAGCGTCACCCGCAGGGTGTCTCCAATGCCCAGGGCCAGCAGGCCGCCGATGCCGGCGGCGGATTTCAGCGTCCCCATGTGGGTGGTCCCCGCCTCGGTCACGCCCAGGTGCAGGGGGTAATGGGACTGCTCGTGCATGAGCTGATAGGCCCGCATCGCAATGGGCACCGAGGAGGATTTCAGCGAGACGCAAATGTCGTCAAAGTCATAGCGGTTGAGCAGGGCGATGTGCCCAAAGGCAGAATCCACCAGAGCCTGGGGCGTCACGCCGCCGTATTTCGCCAGCAGAGGCTTTTCCAGGGACCCGCCGTTGACCCCGATGCGGATGGGGATATGTTTCCGGGCGCAGGCCATGGCCACGGCCTTCACCCGGTCTTCCCCGCCGATGTTGCCGGGGTTGATGCGGACCTTATCCGCCCCGGCCTCGATGCACTCCAGCGCCAGACGATAGTCAAAGTGAATGTCCACCACCAGGGGCAGGTCGATCTGTTCCTTGATGGCCCCCACGGCCTTGGCCGCCGCCATGTCCGGCACAGCCACCCGGACGATCTGGCACCCCGCCGCAGCCAAGCGGCGAATTTGGGCCACGGTCGCCTCTACGTCGCTGGTGGGGGTGTTCGTCATGGATTGGATGGTCACAGGAGCGCCCCCGCCCACGGGCACGCCCCCGACTAAAATCTGTTTCGTCATGTCTTACGTCACCAACTTCCAAATATCGCTGAAGGTCACCACGACCATCAGCAAAAGCAGCAGGGCAAAGCCCGCCCCATGGATCCAGGCCTCATACTTCGGGTCCAGTCTCCGCCCGGAGAGCAGCCGCCACACCTCCCCCACGATCAGCAGGAAGATGCGCCCGCCATCCAGGGCAGGCAGGGGCAGGAGGTTCATAATGGCCAGGTTCACGGCGATGAGGGCGATGATATAGCACACGTTCTGCATCCCGGCGGCCACACTGCCGCCCTGGCTCCCCGCCTGGCCCAGGTAGGAGACGATGCCCACGGGGCCGGACATATCGTGCAGGCCCACCTGCCCCGTCACCAGCATGGCCAGGCCCGACCAGACGGCCCTGGCAAAATAGCCGCAGGTCTTCCAGCTCTGGACCAGCACGCCGGAGGCGGTGGCCTGTTCCTTGTCAAAATAGATGCCGTACATGGTCACGGTCTGGCCGTCCACCGTGTAGTCCTTGGGCGTCAGGGGCAGGTCGTTTAACACAACGGGTTCCCCATCCCGCTCGACCACCAGGTCCAGCGTCTCCCCGCTGGCGGAAGCCAGCTGGGTGGAGACGTCCTGATAGACGGAAATTGTATGACCATTGATAGAAAGGATCCGGTCCCCCACTTGCAGGCCGTCTGCCCCAGTGCAGGAAAAGCCCTCGGCAAACTCCCGGATGACGGGCACGGCATAGCTCCCCGCCGCCGTAAACAGCAGTGCTACCAGCAGAAACCCCGCCACGAAGTTCATAAAGGACCCCGCCGCCAAAATGATGAACCGCCGCCAGGGGGCCTTGCTGGAAAAGGCGCGGGGGTCGTCGTTTGTCTCGTCCTCGCCCTCCATGGCGCAGTAGCCGCCCACGGGGAGCAGGCGGAGGGAATACTGCGTCTCCCCTTTTTGGAAGGAGACGAGAGCAGGCCCCATGCCGATGGCGAACTCATTGACCTTGACCCCCAAGAGCTTGGCGGTGATGAAATGGCCCCACTCGTGGACGGCGATGAGCAGCCCGAAGAGCAGGATGCCAACGATGATATAGAGCAAAACAACACCTCGTTTTTTCCGTGTCTCGGTTTACCGGCAGGCTTCCTCCGCCGCCGCGCGGGCGGCCCGGTCCGCCGCATACACGGCCTCCAGGGTCAGGGGCGCTCTGGGTACGGTGTCCAGGGCGTGCTCCACCACGCGGGCGATGTCCAAAAATCCGATCTCCCCCGCCAGGAAGCGGGCCACGGCGACCTCATTGGCTCCGTTCAGAATGGCCGGGGCCGTGCCCCCCTCCTTCGCCGCGCGAATGGCCAGGGCCAGGCAGCGGAATGTCTCCAGGTCCGGCTGGGCAAAGGTCAGATGCCCGGCGGTGAAAAGATCCAGCGGATCGGCAGGGCCGGGCACCCGGTCCGGCCAGGAGAGGGCATATTGAATGGGCAGGCGCATATCCGGGGCACCCAGCTGGGCGATCACGCTGTTGTCACAGTATTCCACGGCGGAGTGGACTATGCTCTCCCGGTGGACCAGGATGGTGATCTGCTCCGGGGGCACGGCGAAGAGGGACATCGCTTCCAACAGCTCCAAGCCCTTGTTCATCAGGGTCGCCGAGTCGATGGTGACTTTTGCGCCCATGGACCAATTGGGGTGCTTGAGGGCGTCGGCCGGGGTCACGCCTTCCAGCTCCGCCCGTGTCTTTCCGAAGAACGGCCCGCCAGAGGCGGTCAGCAGGATGCGCTTGAGCTCCGGGCGGCAGCTTCCCTGCAAGCACTGGAAAATGGCAGAGTGCTCGGAATCCACCGGGACGATCTCCGCCCCCTTCTCCGTGGCCCGCGCCGTGACCAAGGGGCCGGCGCAGACCATCGTCTCTTTGTTGGCCAGGGCGATGCGCTTGCCGCCGTCGATGGCAGCAAGGGTCGGGGCCAGCCCCGCAATGCCCACCACCGCCGTCACGACGGTGTCCGCCTGGGGCAGGGCCGCGGCGGCTAAGACGCCCTCCTCCCCGCCCAGGACCTGAATGTCCGTGTCAGACAGCCGGGATGCCAAAGCAGCGGCGGCGGTGGGGTCCGCAGCCGCTGCCAGGATGGGATGAAACGCTCTGGCCTGCTGCTCCAGCAGGTCGATGTTGTGGTGGGCGGTGAGGGCCGCCACCCGGTGGCCGCAGGATGCGGCCACCTCTAAGGTCTGTGTACCGATGGAGCCGGTGGACCCCAACACAGACAGGGTTCTTGTCATCATAGGGTAAAACCTCACTTAAACGCAGGCAGCCAGCCGATGAGCAACTCGATGAGCGGGGCGCAGAAGATCACGCTGTCGAAGCGGTCCAGCACACCGCCGTGACCGGGGAAGATGTGACCGAAGTCCTTGATCTTCCGGTTGCGCTTGACATAGGAAAAGGCCAGGTCGCCCACCTCGGTGATGACGCCGCCCAGAATGCCGTACACGGCCAGGAAGTAATAGTTGACCTCCACCTTCGTGATGAAGTGGAAGACGATGCCATAGACAATGGCAATGACAACACCTGTGATGAGTCCGCCGATGGACCCCTCCCACGTCTTCTTCGGGGAGAGATGCGGCACCATCTGGTGCTTCCCTAAAAACATGCCGGAGATCATCGCGCCCGCATCCACCACGAAGGGGAGCAGGATGGGCAGGAAGATATAGCTCGTCCGCAGCTCCAAGGCCCCCACCCGCACCACGGAGGAGAGGCAGTAGGAGATGACGAAAGCAAAGAAAAAGCCCGCGCCTACTTTGTCGATCTTTACCCGCAGGTGGCTGGCAAAGGCCTCGGCAAACACCGCCACCAGGTAGATGAGAAGCACCAGCAGGCCGATCCGCCGAGGCTCCCCAAAGTAGACCCAAAAGGGAATGGCCAGGGCGATGATGGCCGTGTACAGGGAGATGCGGGGGTGGTTCATGCCGATGGCATGGAGGGCCTCATAGGTGCCGATGGCAGACAGCACGGCAATGAGCGCCGGGGTGACAGGGGCCGGCAGAACGAACAGCACCACCAGAATGATGGGCACGCCCACACAGGCCACGAGGATACGATTTTTCACGGTTTACACGCCTCCAAATCTGCGCTGACGCCGCTGATAGTCGATCAGCGCCTGGTCCAGCACGGCAGGACCGAAGTCGGGCCACAGCACATCGGTAAAATAAAACTCCGCATAGGCCGACTGCCACGGCAGGAAGTTGGACAGGCGAAGCTCGCCGCTGGGCCGGATGATCAGGTCCGGGTCCGGCACGCCCCGGCTGTCCAGGTAGCGGGAGAAGAGCTCGTCCGTCAGCGCCTCCGGGGTCTGGCGGCCCGCCTGCACGTCGGCGGCCCAGGCCTTGGCCGCCCGGAGGATCTCATCCCGGCCGCCGTAGTTCAAGCAGACATTGACCTGAAAGCGGGTGCCATCCAGGGCGTCGCCCTCTTCCAGGGTCCGCAGGCAGAGGTCCCGCAGCTTGGGGGGCAGGCCCTCCAGATCGCCGAAGAAGTGGACACGGAAGCCGTCCCGTTCCATTTTCTCCAAGGCCTCCAGCAGATATTTCTGCAAGAGGTTCATGATGGCGGAGACTTCCTCCATCGGCCGCTTCCAGTTCTCCGTAGAGAAGGCGTAGACCGTGAGGTACGGGATGCCCAGGTCCTTGCAGTAATAGGCGATGGTGCGGAAGCTCTCCGCCCCGGCTGCGTGACCGGCCGTGCGGGGCAGGCCACGCTTTTTGGCCCAGCGGCCGTTGCCGTCCATGATAATGCCCACATGCCGGGGCAGACGGGAGAGGTCCAGCCCCTCCCCTGTCCCCGGCTGCGAGTCCGTCTTTTTTCGATTCCAAAATGCCATAAGCTTATTGTTTCTTTTTATCCTTACTCGTTGTCTGACTGCCTTGCATCTGCGTGCAAAAACGCAGCTTACACGGCCATCAGTTCGGCTTCCTTCTTGGCGGTCAGCTCGTCGATCTCCTTGCAGCGCTTGTCAGTCATCTTCTGCATGGTCTCCTCGCACTCCTTCAGGTCGTCCTCGGTGATCTCAGACTTCTTCTTCATGGCCTTGAACTTTTCCATGGCGTCCCGGCGGATGTTGCGGATGGCGACCTTGCCGCCCTCGCCGTACTTCTTCACCTGCTTGGTCAGCTCCTTCCGGCGCTCCTCCGTCAGCTGGGGGAAGACCAGACGAATGACCTTACCGTCGTTCTGGGGGTTGATGCCCAGCTCGGAGATCAGCAGCGCCTTCTCAATGGCCTTGAGCAGGGTGCCGTCCCAGGGCTGGATGACCAGGGTGCGGGGATCGGGGGCGGAGATGGAGGCCACCTGGTTGATGGGGGTCTCGGTGCCGTAATACTCCACGGAAATTTTATCCAGCACGGAGGCGTTGGCGCGGCCGGCGCGGACGCCGCCAAAGTCGCTGATGACGACCTCCACGGTCTTCTTCATCTTGTGCTCGTACTCCTGATACATTTCTTTGATCATTTTTTCTCCTCCTCAACAATGGTGCCGATCTTCTCTCCCATCACAGCCCGCTGGATGTTCTGGGGGGCGGCCAGGGCAAAGATCATCACGGGGATGTGATGCTCCAGGGCCAGGGATGTCGCCGTCAGGTCCATCACCTGCAAGTGGTCGGCCAGGACCTGATCGTAGGTGATCGAGTCGTACTTGACGGCGTTGGGGTCCTTCTTGGGGTCGGCGCTGTACACGCCGTCGATGTTTTTGGCCAGCAGGATCATGTCGGCCTGGATCTCCGCCGCCCGCAACACAGCCGCCGTGTCGGTGGAGAAATAGGGGTTGCCGGTGCCCCCGGCAAAAATGACCACGCGGCCCGCGGCAAAATGCTCCTCAGCGGCGGCGCGGGAGGTGATCTGCCCCACAGGGCCCATGGGGATGGACGTGAGCACCCTGGCGGGCTGGCCGATCTGCTCCAGCACGTCCTGCACGGCCAGGCTGTTGATGACGGTGGCGAGCATCCCCATCTGGTCGGCGCGGGTACGCTCCATGTTGCCGCCCCCGTCCTTGGCGCCGCGCCAGAAGTTGCCGCCGCCGATGACCAGGCCCACCTGGACCCCCTGGGCCACGCAGGCCTTGATGACCTGGCCTACCTCCCGGACGAAGGCAAAGTCGATGCCCCGGCCCGGCTCACCGGCCAGGCCCTCTCCACTGATTTTCAATAAGATACGCTGATAGCTCGGTTTTTCCATTGGTATCTCCCCGCCCCGGCGGGAGCGGGCCTCCTTCCTCGCCCGTGCCTTGCTGGCCAACGGACATTCTCTTGGTGTTATTTTACTATAACTGGGCCGGTTTGCAAAGGGGTTGGGCGCAACTTTTTCAAAAAAGCGACGGCTTACAATTTCTTCCTGCTCCGAAAAAAGGATCGGCGGTCGGACTGCCTTTCTGTTGTCATATCGCCTAACCCGTCCCATTTAGCCTCCCCTAACCATTGTGCGATTTCGATAAAATCATGAATTTCCACCACAAGAGGCTTGACAAATCCCCCTTCGCGGGAGTAACGTGTTAGCAGACAAGTGAACAGCGATCTTCAGGGCAGGGTGCAATTCCCGATCGGCGGTACAGTCCGCGAGCCGCAAGGCAGGATTTGGTGTGATTCCAAAACCGACAGTGATAGTCTGGATGGAAGAAGATGTGACGAAACACGGGGAAGGCTGTCCCCTCTGTTTGTCGTGGATTGCTCTGGGATGATTTTTCATTTCAGAGTTTTTTGTCGGCAAATAGAAGCTGGGCAGGCTGCTCTGTGGGTCTTATAGAGCACGCTCAAAACACGCACTGGAGGTCAAAAACCAGCGCGTGTTTTTTTCTTTTCTCTCGGAGGTGGCGCAGCCATGACAGCACGAACAACAGACGAACAGTATATGGCCTTGGCCCTCGACCTGGCCCGCAAGGGCGCGGGCTGGACCAGCCCCAACCCCATGGTGGGGGCGGTCATCGTGAAGGATGGCCAAGTGATCGGCCAGGGGTACCACGCCAAATGCGGCGACCTCCACGCCGAGCGGGCCGCCTTGGCCAACTGCCACGGAGACCCCGCCGGGGCCACCATCTACGTAACGCTGGAGCCCTGCTGCCACCACGGCCGTCAGCCGCCCTGCACCGACGCGATCTTAGAAGCAGGCATCACCCGCGTGGTCGTCGGCTCCGGGGACCCCAACCCCCTGGTCGCCGGAAAGGGCCTGGACATCTTACGCAGCCACGGCGTCGCCGTGACCGAGGGCGTCTTGGACGCCGAGTGCAAAGCCCTCAACGATGTCTTTTTCCATTACATCCAGACCGGCCGCCCCTACGTCGTGCTGAAATACGCCATGACCCTGGACGGCAAGCTGGCCGCCTACACCGGGGCCTCCCAGTGGATCACCGGCGAGGAAGCCCGCCGCCACGTCCACACCCAGCGCAGCCGCTTCCGCTCCATTATGGTGGGCGTCGATACGGTCCTCGCGGACGACCCCCAGCTCACCTGCCGCATCGAGGGCGGCCGGAATCCCCTGCGGATCATCTGCGACTCGCACCTGCGCACCCCCCTCTCCGCCAAGGTCGTGCAGACCGCCAAAGAGGTCCCGACGTACCTGGCCACCTGCGTCACCCAGGAGCTGCGCCTGGCCCCCTACCGGGACCTGGGCTGCAACATCCTCCCCGTCCCGGAGCGCAGCGGCCACGTGGACTTAGACGCTCTCATGGCCCTGCTGGGCAAGATGGGTGTCGACAGCGTCCTCTTAGAGGGCGGGGCCACGCTCCATTGGGCCGCCGTGGAGGCGGGTCTGGTCCATAAAGTCCAGGCGTACATTGCCCCGAAAATTCTGGGCGGCAAGACCGCCAAGTCCCCCGTCGGGGGGCAGGGCTTTGCCCACCCCGACCAAGCTCTGATCCTCAAGTCTCCCGCCCTCACCCGGCTGGGTCAGGACATCTTGATCGAAAGCGAAGTAGAAAGCGAGGTGACGCCCTAAATGTTTACCGGCATCGTGGAAGAAATGGGCGTACTCAAGTCCATCCGCAAAGGCGCCCACAGCGCGATCCTGGAAATTCAGGCCAAGGTCGTGCTGGAGGATATTCACCTGGGTGACAGCATCGCCGTCAACGGCGTCTGCCTCACCGCCACCTCCTTCTCCCCCACCGGCTTCACCGCCGACGTGATGCATGAAACGCTGAACCGTTCCTCCCTGGCCTCCCTCCGCCCCGGCCACCGGGTCAATCTGGAGCGAGCCATGGCCGCCAACGGCCGCTTCGGCGGGCACATCGTGGCCGGACACGTGGATGGGGTCGGTACCGTCCAGCGCATCGAAAAAGACGACAACGCCATCTGGTACACCATCGCCGCCGGGCCGGAGGTCCTCAAGTATGTGGTGGAAAAAGGCTCCATCACTATCGACGGCATCAGCCTCACCGTGGCCCGTGTGGACAGCCAGAGCTTTGCCATCTCCGCCATCCCCCACACCGTTTCCGTCACGGTCCTGGCCGACCGGAAGCCCGGCGACATTGTGAATCTCGAAACGGACATCATCGGAAAATACGTGGAGAAACTCCTCCACTTCCCCCAGGAGGAAGCGGCCCCCGCGCCGAAACAGTCCTCCGGCATCACCAAAGAATTTCTCACCCGCTACGGCTATTGACCATCGAAAGGAGCACCCTACCATGTTTCAGTACAACACCATCGAAGAAGCTCTGGAAGACCTGCGCCAGGGACGCATGATCCTCTGCACCGACGACCCCGACCGGGAAAACGAGGGCGACCTCATCTGCGCAGCCGAGTTTGCCACCACCGAAAACGTGAACTTCATGGCCACCCACGCCAAGGGCCTCATCTGCATGCCCATGTCCCTGGAATACGTCCGGAAGCTCCAGTTCCCCCAGATGGTCACCCGCAACACGGATAACCATGAGACGGCCTTCACCGTCTCCATCGACCATGTGGACACCACCACCGGCATCTCCGCCGCCGAGCGCTCCATCACCGCCATGAAGTGCGTGGACCCCGACGCCAAGCCAGAGGACTTCCGCCGCCCCGGCCACATGTTCCCCCTGCTGGCCAAGGAGCACGGCGTCCTGGAGCGCAACGGCCACACCGAGGCCACGGTAGACCTCATGCGTCTGGCCGGCCTGAAGGAAGTCGGCCTGTGCTGCGAGATCATGCGGGAAGACGGCACCATGATGCGGGCCTCCGAGCTGCAAAAAATGTCCCAGGAGTGGGGCCTCAAGTTCATCACCATCCGGGACCTGCAGGCCTATCGGAAGCGTCACGAGGTCCTGGTGGACCGCGTCACCGTGACCAAGATGCCCACCAAGTACGGTGACTTCATGGCCTACGGCTATGTGAACAAGCTCAACGGCCAGCACCACGTTGCCCTCGTGAAGGGCGACATCGGCGACGGGCAGGACATCCTCTGCCGCGTCCACTCCGAGTGCCTCACCGGCGATACCTTCGGCTCCCTGCGCTGCGACTGCGGCCAGCAGCTGGCCGCCGCCATGAGCCAGATCGAGGCTGAGGGCCGGGGCATCCTGCTGTACATGCGGCAAGAGGGCCGTGGCATCGGTCTCATCAACAAGCTCCGCGCCTACGCCCTTCAGGACGAGGGCATGGACACCCTGGAGGCCAACCTGGCCCTGGGCTTTGCCGGGGACCTGCGGGAGTATTACATCGGGGCACAGATCCTCCGGGACCTGGGTGCCAAGACCCTGCGCCTGCTGACCAACAACCCCGATAAGGTCTACCAGCTGGCCGACTTCGGCATGGAGATCAAGGAGCGCGTGCCCATCCAGATGCCCGCCACCACCCACGACCTGTTCTATCTCCAGACCAAGCAGAACAAGATGGGCCACATCCTGAACTACTAAGAAGTTACCCCATCCCTATCCATAAACCCAAAAAACGATCTGACGTATGATATAAGGAGGACAATTCCCATGAAGACTTTTGAAGGAAGCCTGGTAGCCAGCAACATCAAGGTGGCCATCGTCGCCGCCCGGTTCAACGAATTCATCACCTCGAAGCTCATCGGCGGTGCCATGGACGGCCTGAGCCGCCACGGCGTCCAGGAGGCCGACATCCACCTAGCCTGGGTGCCCGGTGCATTTGAGATCCCCCTGGTGGCTGCCAAGCTGGCGAACAGCGGCAAGTACGACGCCGTCATCTGCCTGGGTGCCGTCATCCGCGGCAGCACCAGCCACTATGACTACGTCTGCGCCGAGGTCTCCAAGGGCATTGCCACCGTCTCCCTCCAGGCTCAGATCCCCGTTCTCTTCGGCGTCCTGACCACCGACACCATCGAGCAGGCCATCGAGCGTGCCGGCACCAAGGCCGGCAACAAGGGCTATGACTGTGCCCTGAGCGCCGTGGAGATGGTCAACCTGATCCGCGAGATCGAAGCCTGAGAACACTCCCATTTCATTCTCTGACTTCTTTTCTCCCCATAAGACACAAGACCCGCCGAACATTCCCAGGTTCGGCGGGTCTTGCTATTTTTAGGAGATCAGATTCAGGCAGCCTCTGCTCCATCCAATTTGGCCTTCCACTTTTCCAGCAGCGGGAAGAACACGCCCCCCACCATGTTGCCCAGGGAGATGACCAAAATGCGAAGGAACGATTCCCCCGGCTGGTCATACAGGACGCCGGAAATGGACCAGTAATACATATCCGCCACACTATGCTCCGTGCCGCACAGGATAAAGACGGACACACCCAGAAACAGCGCCAGGTACTTCCCCACCTCATGGGGGTTCTTGGCATAGCCGTTCACGGCGATGAAGATGCAGATGTTGCACAGGATACCCAGGACGAAAAGGCCCAGGTAGGTGGCGCTCATCTTTCCGCCCACCAAAGCGGCGGCGGTGACGTTGATGCCGGATTCTGCGCCCACCAGCCCGGTCAGACTCTCCAGCCAGGCAATGAGCATGGCCCCCAGCAGGTTGCCCACCCAGAAGACGGCTAAGTCCCCAAGGTAAGCGGGCCAGGGATTGTCAAAGAGATAACAGGACTTCCCCGTAAACAAGGCATAGCCCCTGGTACACACGGTAAACAGGCCGATGGTAAACAGCAGCGCTCCCACGACGTTGCCGCCCGGAAAGGCGTCCTTCAGCCGCAGGAAGACTGTGCCGCCGATGCCGATGGAAAACCCGGCTAAGACGGCGTAGAGGAAGAGACCCCAGGTACGTTTCATTTGCTTGTTCCTCTCTCCGGCAGAGCCGGGTTTTTGCGATCGTTTTTAACGGGCTTCCGCCTCGCCGCCGGTGACGTGGTCGAAGATGACCTGCAGCAGTTCCTCTTTCCCCAGGCCCTTCTCGGCGGAGAAGGAGATCACGGGAGTGTCCTCGTCCAGCTCCAGCGTCTCGCGGATGCGGGCCAGGTTCGGCGCCCACTCGCTCTTTTTGATCTTGTCGTGCTTGTTGGCCACGACCACGAAGGGGCAGCCGGCGTTCTTGAACCACTGGGCCATGACGCAGTCGTCGGCGGTGGGCTTGTGGCGCAGGTCCACGATGAGCACGCCCAAGGTCATGAGGGACGTGTCAGCAAACCACTGCTCAATGAGCTTTCCCCACCTGGCCCGCTCCTGCTTGGAGACCTTGGCATAGCCATAGCCGGGCAGGTCCACCAGGTAGACCTTCTTGTCGATGAGGAAGTAGTTGATGTGGGTGGTCTTGCCGGGGGCGGAGCCGACGCGAGCCAGGTTTTTCCGGTTCAGAATGCGGTTGATGACCGAGGACTTGCCCACGTTGGACCGCCCGGCAAAGGCGATCTGCGGCAGCCGGTCCCGCGGGCAGTCGGATATTTTGGCGGCGGAGCGGATAAACTCCGCGTTCTGTGTGTTCACGCGCATGGTCATGTTCCTCCCTTACGCCTGGATCACGGCGGTCTGCGCCGGGGCAGCTTCCGTGGGCGTGGCGGTCAGCTCCTCTCCCTGCTCGGCCTGGGCCAGAGGCGGATGCTCCAAGGCGTGGGCCAGCACCTGGTCCACGTGAGAGACCGGGATAAAGTGCAGGGCACTGCGGACGGTCTGGTCGATCTCTTCCAGGTCGGCCTCGTTGTCCTGGGGAATGAGGACTGTGTGGATGCCGTTGCGGAGAGCCGCCATAGACTTCTCCCGCAGGCCGCCGATGGGCAGCACCCGGCCCCGCAGGGTCACCTCACCGGTCATGGCCACGTCACCCCGGACGGGGATGCCGGTGAGGGCGGAGACCATGGCCGTGGTGATGGTCACGCCGGCGGAGGGGCCGTCCTTGGGCACTGCGCCCTCCGGGAAGTGGATGTGGATGTCCTTTTCCTTGTAGAAGTCCGTGTCGATCCCCAGCTGGGCCGCCCGGCTGCGGATATAGGTGAAGGCCGCCCGTGCGGACTCCTTCATCACGTTGCCCAGGTTGCCGGTCAGCTCCACCTTGCCGGAACCAGGGACCACGTTGGCCTCGGCCTCCAGCAGGGTCCCGCCCACGGCGGTCCAGGCCAGACCGTTGACCAGGCCCACCTGATTCTCCAGGCCGTTCTTCTCCGGGTGATACTTCCGGGTACCCAGGAATTTTTCCAGGTTGTCCCCGGTCACATGGGCCTGCTTGTACTCCTCGGAGACAATGCCCATGGCAGCTTTTCGGCACAAGGCTCCGATCTCTCGCTCCAGCACACGGACGCCGGACTCGCGGGTGTAGGACACGATGGTCTCCCGGATGGCCGCGTCGGTCATCCGCACCTGGCTCTTCTTCAGGCCGTGGCGCTTGAGCTGCTTGGGCAGCAGGTAGCTCTTGGCGATCTGCAATTTTTCCTCGTCGGTGTAGCTGGGCAGCTCGATGACCTCCATCCGGTCCAGCAGGGGGCGCGGGATGGTCGAGGTGGTGTTGGCCGTCGTGATGAACAGCACGTCGGACAGGTCAAAGGGCAGCTCCACGAAATGGTCCCGGAAGGTGGCGTTCTGCTCTGCGTCCAGCACCTCCAGCAGCGCGGAGGCGGGGTCGCCCCGCATGTCGCTTCCCATCTTGTCGATCTCATCCAGCAAGATCAGCGGGTTTCTCGTGCCCGCCTGGCGCACGGCGTTGATGATGCGGCCGGGCATAGCCCCGACGTAGGTCTTCCGGTGGCCCCGGATGTCGGCCTCGTCGTGGACACCGCCCAGGGAGATGCGGGCCAGCTTCCGATTCAAGGCCCTGGCCATGGACATGCCGATGGAGGTCTTGCCCACGCCGGGAGGGCCAACCAGGCAGATGATCTGCCCCTTCAAATGGGGTGCCAGCTGCTTCACGGCCACAAACTCCAGGATGCGCTCCTTGACCTTTTCCAGGCCAAAGTGATCCGCATCCAAGATCTTTCGGGCGGCCGCGACGCTGGCCCGCTCCTTGGATGTCTTGGTCCAGGGCAGCTCCAAGCACACGTCCAGGTAGTTGCGCAGGACAGAGGCCTCGGCGGAGCCGTAGGGCTGCTTTTCCAGGTGCATGACCTCTTTCAGCAGCTTCTCCTCCACCTCTTCGGGCAGGCGGGCGTCCGCGATCTGGCGGCGATAGGCGGCGATCTCGTTGTCGCCGTCCTCCCCCAGCTCCTCCTGGATCACCCGTACCTGCTCCCGCAGGAAGGCGTCCTTCTGGTTCTGGGACATGTTCTCCTGGACCTGGCGCTGGATGTTCTGCTCCATCTCCAGGATCTCCACCTCCCGGTGGAGCAGCCGGTTCATGCGGTTGAGCCGGTTCACCGGGCGCTGGTCCTCCAGGATGGACTGCTTGTCCAGCACCCGCATGGAAACGTTCTGGGCGATGAAGTCCGCGATATAGCCGGGGTCCTCGCTGGACATGATGTTCATCAGCATCTCGGTGGTCGCGTTTTTGGGGGACAGCTCCGTGTAGCGGTCGAAGAGCTCATAGGCCCGGCGGATCACCGCCTCGGCCCGCAGGGAGTTGGGCTTTCCCTCGATGTGGACCTTCTCCTCCTCCACGGGGACGATCTTGCCCTCCAGATAAGGCTCGGTCTGGGTCATGGTCCGCAGGACGGCCCGGCGCTGGCCCTCCACCATGACCCGGACGGTCTTGCCGGGCAGGCGCAGGATCTGGCGCACCTGGGCGATGGTGCCCGCGGAGAAAAGGTCCTTTTTCTCCGGCTCCTCCACCCGGATGTCCTTCTGGGCCACCAGGAAGACGGGGCTGTTGGTGGACATGGCCTCCTCCACCGCCTTCACCGAGGCCTCCCGGCCCACGTCAAAGTGGACCATCATCTTGGGGTAGACCACCAGGCCCCGCAGGGCCAGGACGGGCATCGTGATGGGGTCCGGGTCGTAAAACGGTGTTTCGTTCTTTGCTTCTTCAGACATAGGGATTCACTTCCTTTCCGGCAGCAATCGCTGCGGGGTCCGGCCCGTTTTGTCCCAAAACAAAAGGGCCGGAAACTATGGCAAGAGGGCGGAGAAGTTTCCCCCTCCGCCCTGCTGTGTCGTTTCGGTTGTTGGGTCTGGGTCAGCCGACGCTGTCCTGGTGGGCCAGGCCACCGCTCTGGGCCTGCAAGGCCGCAGCGCCCAGCTTGTGGCGGGGCGGCCGTTCCGGGTCCCGGATGATCTGGGGGGGCTGGCCGTCCTTCACGCTCTCCGGGGTGATGTCCACCTCGGTGATGGTGCCGTCGGAGGGGATGTCATACATGACCTGGGTCATGACGCCCTCCAGCACGGCCCGCAGCCCTCTGGCGCCGATGCCGCGCTCGACGGACTTGTCCGCCACGGCCTCCAGGGCGCCGGGGGTGAAGACCAGCTTCACGTCGTCGTATTCCAGCAGCTTCTGATACTGCTTGACCAAAGCGTTCTTCGGCTCGGTCAGGATGCGCACCAGGTCCTCCCGGCTCAGGGGGGAGAGGGCGGTGATGGCCGGCAGACGGCCCACCAGTTCGGGGATGATGCCGAACTTGAGCAGGTCGTGGGGCTGGATCTGCTTGAGCACGTCCCGCCGTTCCAGCTCGGCCTTGCTCATGATCTCGGCGCCGAAGCCGATGCCCTTCTGGTTGATGCGCTTTTCAATGATCTTCTCCACGCCGTCGAATGCGCCGCCGCAGATGAAGAGGATGTTCTTCGTGTTCACCTGGATAAACTCCTGGTGGGGATGCTTGCGGCCGCCCTGGGGGGGGACATTGGCCACAGTGCCCTCTAAGATCTTCAGCAGGGCCTGCTGCACGCCCTCGCCGGAAACATCGCGGGTGATGGAGGTATTTTCGCTCTTTCGGGCGATCTTATCCATCTCGTCGATGTAGATGATGCCGCGCTCCGCCTGCTCGATGTCGTAGTCGGCGGCCTGGACCAGGCGCAGGAGGATGTTCTCCACGTCGTCGCCCACGTAGCCGGCCTCGGTGAGGGTGGTGGCATCGGCGATGGCAAAGGGTACGTTCAGGATCTTGGCCAGGGTCTGGGCCAGCAGGGTCTTGCCGCTGCCGGTGGGGCCGATGAGCAGGATGTTGCTCTTTTGCAGCTCCACGTCGTCGCCGCCGCCGAAATAGATCCGTTTATAGTGGTTGTACACCGCCACGGACAGGGCGACCTTCGCCGTATCCTGCCCGATGACATATTCGTCCAGATATGCCTTGATCTCACGGGGGGTGGGGATGGTGTCGGGCATATCGGGGTCGATCATCTGCCCCTCCGGCGGCGTCATGTTTTCCAGAATATCCATGCACAGGTGGACACACTCATTGCAGATGTACGCGCCGGGGCCGGCAATGATCTTGGCCACCTGGTCCTGGTGCTTGCCGCAGAAGGAGCAGCGAATGGCTCGTTTTTCATCGTTTTTGGACAAAACCGTTTCACCTCTTTCTGACGCAGGAAAAAGGGGGACGCCTGCGCCCCCCTTGGTTTCCTGTCTCGATCAGCGCTTATCGATCACTTTGTCGATCAGGCCATATTCCATGGCCTCCTGCGCGGACATGAAATTGTCGCGCTCGCAGTCTGCGGTGACCACATCCAGGGGCTTGCCGGTGTTTTCCGAAAGAATGTGGTTCATGCGCTTTTTGATCACTTCCAGGCGCTTGAGATGGATCGCCATGTCCGTGATCTGGCCCTGGGTGCCGGCGGAGGGCTGGTGGATCATGATCTCCGCGTTGGGCAGCGCCATGCGCTTGCCCTTGGTCCCTGCGGCCAGCAGGAACGCGCCCATGCTGGCTGCCATGCCGATGCAGATGGTGGAAACGTCGCACTTGATATACTGCATGGTGTCATAGATGGCCATGCCGGCAGTGACGGAACCACCGGGGCTGTTGATGTAGAACTGGATGTCCTGGTCGGGGTTCTGGGACTCCAGGTACAGCAGCTGGGCCACGATGAGGCTGGCGGTGGTATCATTGACCTCTTCCGAGAGGAAGATGATCCGGTCATTGAGCAGACGGGAGAAAATATCGTAGGAACGCTCTCCCCGGTTGGTCTGCTCCACTACATAGGGCACTAAACTCATTAGCTTGATCTCCTTTTCCATTCAGAGCAAAGTATGCCCGCCTGACGGAAAATTATTCCTCACCCTTGGGCTCTTCAGCCTTCTTCTTGCGGGTGGTCTTCTTGGGGGCTTCCTCGCCCTCTTCGGTGGTCTTCTTGGCTCTGGTCTTCTTGGCGGCGGGCTTCTTCTCCTCGCCGTCGGCGGTCTCCTCGGTCTTCTTCTTGCGGGTGGTCTTCTTGGGCTTCTCCTCTGCCTTCTCCTCGGCAGGCTCGTCCTTGGTGACCTCGGTGACCTTGATCTCGCCGGACTCTTCGTCGGCGGTGATCAGGTGGGGCTTGGCCTCGGCAGCCACGGCGGCCATGGCGCGGTCGCGGGCCAGGTCGACCTTCAGGCCGTTCTTGTCCAGCCCCTCGATGACGCGCTCATAGGGCACGTTCAGGTTGGCGGCGGCCTTCTTGATCTCCTCGTCCACGTCCTCGTCGGAGACGGTGATGCCCTCGGCGGCGACCACGGCGTCCAGAGCCAGCTGCTGCTTGATCTGCATCTCGGCAGGCTCCTTCAGGTCGCTGCGCAGCTTGTCCATGTCCATCTGCATGTACTGCAGGTACATCTCCAGGCTGATGCCCTGCTGCTCCAGGCGGGCAGCGTAGTTGTTCATTAGGCTGTCGATCTGGGCGTTCACCATAGCCTCAGGCAGCTCGATGTCGATCTGGTCGCACAGCTGGCCCAGCAGAGCCTGGCGGAACTTGGCCTCGCTCTGGGCCATGTTGCGGTCGATGATCTTCTGCTTCAGGTCATCCTTAAACTCTGCCAGGGTGTCGAACTCGGACACATCCTTGGCAAACTCGTCGTCGATGGTGGGGACCTTCTTCTCCTTGACCTCGATGCACTTGACGGTGAACTGGACGGGCTTGCCGGCCAGGTCCTCTGCGTGATAGTTCTCAGGGAAGGTCAGGTCGATGGTCTTCTCGTCGCCGGCCTTCATGCCCACGACGCCTTCCTCGAAACCGGGGATGAAGGTGTGGGAGCCCAGGGCCAGCTCATAGCCCTTGGCAGTGCCGCCGTCGAAGGGCACGCCGTCCTTGCGGCCTTCATAGTCCATGACCATGCTGTCGCCCATTTCGGCGGCACGGTCCACGGGCTCCAGCTGGGTAGCGCGGTCAACGAACTGCTTCAGCTCGTTCTCCACGGAGGTCTCGGTAACGGTGGGCAGGACCTTGTCGGCCTCCAGGCCCTTATACTGCTTCAGGGTAACAACGGGACGAACGGTCACGGTTGCCTTAAAGGTAAAGCCCTCCTTCCCCAGAGACAGGATCTCCACCTGGGGGGGAGCCACAAAGTCCAGGCCCTTTTCCACGATGGCGTCCTGGCAAGCCTGGGGATAGATCTCCTCCACGGCGTCTTCATAGAACACACCGGCGCCATACATGCCCTCGATGACTTTACGGGGGGCCTTGCCCTTCCGGAAACCAGGCACGGAGATGTTGCCGCGGCTCTTACGATAGGCCTGATCCAGGCCAGCCTCGAACTCCTCCTGGCCGACCTCGATGGTCAGCTCGACCTGAAACTTCTCTTTGTTTTCAACAACGCTCTTGACATTCATGTCCTTTTTCCTCCTGTGAAATGCCGTTTTTGGGCGCGAGGGCCTCGAAAAGGGCATCGTATTGCAGTATATATAGGCTATCTTATCAGATTCTGATCCGAATTACCAGCCTTTTTTTCTTTAATCTAAGATTTTTTCCGGTTGGAAGTTGAGATAGTCCGCCGAGACCAGCCGGTAGGCCACGCCGTTCCAGGTGCTCTGCACCGCTCGGCGCAGGCTTTTCCCGTGGAGGTGGCCATAGTAGCAGGTGGTCACGCCGTACTGGGTCAGAAGGTCCAGCACCGGCGGACACCGGTAGCCCTTGAAGATGGGGGGGTAGTGGAGAAAACACAGCTTTTCCTTGTCTCCGGCGGCTTTCAGGGACGTCTCTAAGCGCCCCACCTCCCGGTTTAAGATCTTCTCGTTCTGGGCCTTGTCCGGCCCCTCCTCTTCAAAGAACCAGCCCCGGCTGCCGCACAGGGCTACGTTACCATAAAAGTAACAGGTATTGTGTAGAATTTTGAGGCTCGTGAACCCCTTTTCCTCAAAAAAGCGGGTCATCTTCGCCATGCTGTTCCACCAGTAGTCGTGGTTGCCCTTGAGCAGGATCTTGGTGCCGGGCCAGGCGTCCAGCCAGGCAAAGTCTGCCTCAGCCTGCTCCAGACTCATGCCCCAGGAGATGTCGCCGGGGATGACCAGGGTGTCCTCCGGCCGCAGGATCGAAAATCCCTCGGCCAGCTTGTCCAGATACCCCTGCCACACCCCACCGAAGACATCCATGGGCTTGTTCACCGACAGAGACAGGTGGGTATCGCCAAGGGTATACAGTGCCACGGGTGCCTCCTTACTTCAGCATCTCCAGCACCACGTCCTCCATCTTCTCCTTGTCCACGCTCTCGGTGAAGCGCACGGCCTTGTTCCGCAGGGAGGCCAGGGGCACAGGGGCGGGGCGGTTCGTGGTCTGGGAGAGCTGGTCCAGGGCGTCGATGCCGTCCTGGACCTCGGCCACGCCCAGGCTGTGCAGCACGCTGTCGCAGAACTTGAAGGGGCTGGCGGTGGAGACGAAGACGGTCTTGTTGGTGTCGCCGGTCTCCTGGCGGTACTTCTCCATCACGTCATAAGCCACAGCGGTGTGGGGATCGATGAGGTAGTTGTACTTCTTCCAGACCTCGGCGATGACCTTGCTGGTCTCCTCCTCGCTGCAGAAGCCGCCGTAGAAATCGGACTTGAGCTTTGCCTTGATCTCGTCGGAGACCGTATAGCCACCGTGCTTGTTCAGCTGCTGCATGTAGTCGGCCACCAGCTTGTCATCCTGGCCAGACAGGGCAAAGAGCAGGCGTTCCAGATTGCTGGAGACCAGGATGTCCATGGAGGGAGACATGGTAGTGTGGAAGGGACGGTTGCGGTCATAGGTGCCGGTAGCCAGGAAATCGGTCAGCACATTGTTGCTGTTGGAGGCGCAGATGAGCTTGCCCACAGGCAGACCCATCTGACCGGCGTACCAGCAGGCCAGGATATTGCCGAAGTTGCCGGTGGGCACGCAGTAGTTGACCTTCTCGCCCATCTGGATCTTGCCCAGGTTCAGCAGGTCGCAGTAGGCGGAGATGTAATAGACCAGCTGCGGCAGGATCCGGCCCCAGTTGATGGAGTTGGCAGAGGACAGGAAGTAGCCCCGCTTTGCCAGATCGTCCCGCAGACGCTCGTCGGAGAAGAGGGTCTTCACGCCGGTCTGGGCATCGTCGAAGTTGCCGTGGACGGCGCACACGCCGACGTTGCCGCCCTCCTGGGTCTGCATCTGCAAGGCCTGGACCTTGGACACGCCGTCCTTGGGATAGAAGACCAGGATCTTGGTGCCCTTCACGTCCTTAAAGCCTTCCAGTGCGGCCTTGCCGGTGTCGCCGGAGGTGGCCACCAGGATGCAGACGGTCTTCTTCTCGTTGTTCTTCACCAGGGAAGCAGACAGCAGGTGGGGCAGGATCTGCAAGGCCATGTCCTTAAAGGCAGAGGTGGGGCCGTGCCACAGCTCCAGGCAGTAGGTGTCGTCGTTTAGGGGATGCAGGGGGGCGACCTTGGGGTCGTCAAACTTGGTGCTGGCGTACCCGGCCTCGGTGAAGGAAGTCAGCTCTTCCTCGGAGAAGTTGTCCAGGAACAGCTTCATCACGGCCACGGCCCGCTGGGCGTAGGTCTTGCCGCGCAGGTCCTCCAGCATCTCCGGGGTCAGCTTGGGGAAGACTTCGGGGGTCAGCAGACCGCCGTCGTCGGCCAGGCCCTGGGCGATGGTCTCGCTGGCAGACAGGAACACGTTCTTATTTCGGGTGCTTACATACTTCATCGTATTCACAACCTTTGCTTAGGATTTTTTAGAATAGAGCTTGGTGTCTTGGACTATGACTCCGCTTCAAAAAGCGTTCTCTAAATGATAGATGGTGGGCAGCACCGTCTCCACCCCCTGGGGGGCGTAGACCTCGACCACATCGAACCGGGGCTGCAGCTGCGACGGGTGCTGGGAAAGATAGCGCAGGGCGGCCGTCCTCACCTTCCGCTGCTTGGCCGGGGTCACGGATTCCCGCGCCTGGGCCAGGTCCGCATCCTTGCGGAGCTTGACCTCTACGAAGCAGAGGTACGGCTCTCGGACAAGGATCAGATCGATCTCCCCTTCCCGGCAGCGAAAGCGGGTGTCCAGCAGTCGGTAGCCCTGCCCTTGCAGGTACTCCGCCGCCTTCCACTCGCCCCACTGTCCCAGGCCGGAGTGGTCTCCTCCCCGGCTGCTCACAGTTTTTTGAGAAACGTCTTGCGGTGGATCGGGCACGGCCCATACTCCCGCAGGCGTTCGTAATGGAGCTTGGTGGGGTAGCCCTTGTGTTTTTCAAAGGCGTACTGGGGGTAGCGTTCGGCCATTTCGATCATATAATGATCTCTGGCGACCTTGGCCAGGATGGACGCGGCGGCAATGGATGCGCTTTTCCCGTCTCCCTTCACCACCGTCTCGTTGGGGGTCGTGATGCCGTTGGAGCGGTTGCCGTCGATCAGCGCCAGGTCCGGGGAAACGGACAGGCCGTCCATGGCCCGCTGCATGGCCAGCATCCGGGCGTTCAAAATATTGAGGGCGTCGATCTCCTCCGCCTCCGCCCAGGCGATGGACCAGGCCACGGCCTCGTCCCGGATGAGGTCATATAAAACCTCCCGGCGTTTCTCCGTGACTTTTTTGGAGTCCCCCAGCCACTGATGGGTCCAGCCCTTGGGCAGGATCACAGCCCCGGCATAGACTCGCCCGGCCAGCGGACCGGCGCCCGCCTCGTCCACGCCGCAGATGGTCTGGATGCCCTGGGCAAAGCGTTCGGTTTCGATGGCCCACAGGTCAGGCTGTTCCATGGTCGTCCTCCTCCCGTTCCAGGTCTTCGGGCAGCTCCAGGGTGATGCGGCCCATTTTCCCGGCCCGGAACTCGTCCAGCAGGATGTTCGCCATGCGCTCTAAGTCCACCTCGCCGCCGGAGATGAGAAAGCCGCGCTTTCTGGCCCCGGCCTCCAGCAGGTCCCAGCCGCTCATGCCCTCTTCGGGAATGATCTTGAACCGGGCCGTCAAGGCCTCCGGCTTGCGCTGGGCCAGCAGGAGGATGAGGTGGCAGGCCAGGGTCTCCACGTCCATGATGGCGTCCCGCACAGCCCCGGTGAAGGCCAGGTGCAGACCGATCGTCTCATCCTCAAACTTGGGCCACAGAATACCGGGGGTATCCAGCAGCTCCAGGCCCTGGTCCACGGTGATCCACTGCTTGCCGCGGGTCACGCCGGGGCGGTCGCCGGCCTTGGCCGACTTTTTCTTGGCAACTTTATTGATGAAGGTGGACTTGCCCACGTTGGGGATGCCCACGACCATGGCCCGCACCGGGCGGCCCACCTGGCCCTTTTCCTTCCACCGGGCGATCTGTTCCTTCAGCGCTCCGCGCATGACGGGGGAGAACTGCTTCACCCCTGCCCCGCTGCGGGCGTCGCACTCCAGCACAGAGATGCCCTTGCTGCGGAAGTAGGCAGCCCACTGCTTGCTGGCGGCGGGGTCGGCCTGGTCGGCCCGGTTGAGGATAATCACGCGAGGCTTGCTGCCCACCAAGTCGTCGATGTCCGGGTTCCGGCTGGCGATGGGGATGCGGGCGTCGATGACCTCCGCCACCACGTCCACGTATTTGAGGTTTTCCCCGATCATCCGCCGGGTCTTGGTCATGTGGCCGGGATACCACTGGATGTTCATGGGCTGGTCCTCTCCTTTCCTGGCCGGGGGCGCACCCGCTTCGGCCTTGTATGATTCAGAACTAACTGTATAGTATACACGGTTTTTCCCGCCCTGAAAAGACTTTCCAGATAGAAAAGGCAGGAAATATCACGGCCCGCTTTGGAAGAACTTGAAAAGAGGGAGCGCACCAGGCGCTCCCTCTTTCAAATGTCTCAAATCAAAGCTTTTCCTTGACCTTAGCAGCCTTACCCACGCGGTCACGCAGATAGTACAGCTTAGCCCGGCGGACCTTACCTCTACGGACGGTCTCGACCTTTTCGATCACAGGGCTGTAGAGGGGGAAGACCTTCTCCACGCCGACGCCGTAAGAGATGCGGCGGACGGTGAAGGTCTCGTGGATACCGCCGTGCTTCTTGGCAATGACGGTGCCCTCGAACACCTGGATACGCTCACGGTTGCCTTCCTTGACGCGCAGGTGGACACGCACGGTGTCGCCCACGTTGACTGCGGGGGCAGCCTTCTCAGGCATGTTCTTCTCAATAAAGCTCTTCATAAGATCCATAGTCTGTTTCTCCTCCTGTTATACAGGTGTTCGTGAGGCCATTGTGCCAAAGCTCCTTCGCCCGGCGCCCCAGAGGACCACCCTTTTTACAATAGACCGTGAAGTATTCTAGCAGGTATCGCCACGGATTGCAAGGGAAATCTGCAAATTTTTTGCTCAGTTTTTGTTCTTCTCTTTCATCACCCGGTCATACAGGGCTTTCCGGGAGAGATTGCAGACCCCCGCCGCTTCCTTCACGGCGTCCCGCGCAGACATGCCCTGCTCCTGTAACTTGGCAACCATCGCCAGGCCGTCCTCTAACGTATACTCCTCCTGGGCCTTGGGCGGGGCTCCCTCGATGACCAGCACAAACTCTCCCTTGGGCGGGTTCTCGGCGTAGTGACGGGCGGCCTCGCCCAGGGTCGTGCGGCGGACCTCCTCATGGAGCTTGGTCAGTTCCCGGCAGAGGGCCACGCGGCGGTCCGGGCCGAAGGCGGCGGAGAGATCGTCCAGCGTCGCCCGGAGCTTATGGGGGGCCTCGTGGAAGACCATCGTCCGCTCTTCGTGCTTCAGGCTTTCCAGATGGGCCTTACGATTCTTCTTGTTCATCGCCAAAAAGCCCTCAAAAGTAAAGCGTCCCGTGGGCAGGCCGGACACAGCCAAAGCGTTCACAAAGGCGCAGGCCCCCGGGATCGCCACCACGGGAATGTCCTGGGCGGCGCACTGGGCCACCAGCTCCTCCCCCGGGTCGCTGATGGCAGGGGTCCCGGCGTCCGTGACCAGGGCGCAGCTCTCGCCGGCCAGCAGGCGGTCTACCAATTCATCCCCGCGGGTGTCGGCGTTGTGGCGGTAATAGCTCACCATGGGTTTCTTGATGCCCAGGTGGTTGAGCAGCTTCACCGTCACGCGGGTGTCCTCGGCGGCGATGAAGTCCACCGTCTCCAATGTCTCCGCCGCCCTGGGCGAAAAATCCCCCAGGTTCCCAATGGGGGTGGCGACCAGATACAGCGTCCCAGCCATGGCAATGTCCTCCTTCTCTGTTCTCTATGTCAGTCGATCTTCTGTTTGGTAGTGGGTCGGCAGGATGTCCAGCCCCGGCCCGCCCTCCTTCACCGCCTCCACTAAGACGGCATAGGGCGCTTTCGTCCGGTGGTAGGATAAGAGCTGCATCCGCTTCGGCTCCAGCCGGGCCTTTTGCAGGGCGGCAAACAGCTCCGCCAGCCGCTCCGGGCGATAGACCAGCGCAAACCGCCCGCCTGTGCGGGTCAAGCGCCCCGCCGTCCGGCAGAGGTCCTCCACGGAACAGGTGTCGTCCATGCGCGCCTGCCCGCCGGATCTTCCGGACCCCGCTCGGAAATAGGGCGGATTGGACAGGACCAGGTGAAACTGGTCGCCCCGGAGCAGGCTTTTCTCCCGCAGGTCCCCGGTCAGGATCGTCCCGGAGAGGGCATTGTCCGCCAGATTCTTCCGGGCCAGCTCCGCCGCCGTGGGGTCCAGCTCGATGCCCACCCGCGTTAAATTTTCTTCCCGCTGGGCCGTCAGCAAGAGCAGGGACCCCACGCCGCACCCCAGGTCACACACAGTCCATTTGGGCCGCAGGGTGCAGAACCCCGCCAGCAGCACGCTGTCCCGCCCCAGCTTGAAGCAGGCATCGGACTGGGTGAGCTGATACTTCCCCAGATATTCTACCGACGTCACGCCTTTCCCTCCTGCTGCTCCATCTGGCGCAGCTGCTGCAAGAACCAGCGGACCATGCGCCCGGTCATGCCCCAGATAAAATGCCCCTGATACTCGTAGATGGGCACGTTCATATAGCCCTTTCGCCAGGGGTAGGTCTTGGGGAAGCCGATACGCTCATAGGGAAAATCATCGTCTACTTTTGCCGAGACCACATAGCGGTAGACCTCCTCTTTGTAGTTCAGCAGATAGTCCACCGGGACGAAGAACACGTTTTTAACCTCCGCTGCGCTGGCCTTGAGCCGCGCCGCGCCGGCGGCGCTGATCTCAGCCAGGAAGGGATAGACCACCCGGTCGCTGATGTCCTGCATCAGGTCCAGCGGGGCCAGCACCCGGATCTCCTCCGGGGGGATGCCGATCTCCTCCCAGGTCTCCCGCAGGGCGGTCTCCCGGGGGGTCTCCCCGTGTTCTCTTCGGCCGCCGGGGAAGCAGACCTCGCCGGGCTGGTGGCCCACCAGCGTATCGGCCCGCGTCTCAAAGAGCAGGCAGCGCTGCCCCTCCCACTGGACCAGGGGGACCAGGATCGCATACTCCCCCGCCGCCTCCTGGAGCCCCAGCTCCCGGTGGCTGAAATAGTCTTTCATCTCTTCGATGGTCATACACAGACTCCTTTCCCCCGGCGCTCAGGATTCGGGGACGGTGAATTTGGCCAGGGGGTCCTCCTCCTGCCAGAGGACGGCCTTTCCCCGGACCAGGCTGGCGGCCACGTCGATGAGCCGCTGGTTTCGGCTGCCCCGGAAGTGCAGCTCGTAAGACTTTTGGTCCTGCAAAAAGGGGCCGTCTACCAGCACGTCCGTCTCTTGCAAAAGCGCCGTCCAGTCCGCTCGCCCGGCGTCCCGCAGGTGCTCGAAGAGATAGCCGGTGTAGGTCCAGACGGTCAGGCCCAGGCCGTGGGCGGCCTTCGCCAGGGCCGCGCAGTCCGCCGCCTGGGCAAAGGGCTCTCCGCCGGATAAGGTCAGCCCCGCCATGAGGGGGTTCTTTGTCAGCTCCTCCACCAGCGCCGCCACGGAGACTTCCCGGCCCCCCGCCGGGTCGTGGGTGCCGGGATTGTGGCAGCCCGGACAGCGGTGGGGACAGCCCTGGGTAAATACCGTGAAGCGAAGCCCCTGGCCGTCTACAATGGAGTCATGGACTGTGTTGGCGATCCGCATGCGACCTCCCCCTTACACATCAAAATAGCTTTCAAATAACTTTCGTATGATACCACACTTTCCCGCCCGGAGCAAGCCTGCCCGCCCGGCTTCCAAATGTTTTGCTTTCGTATAGCACAGGACGGGAGCAAAGGGAAACCTAACCTTTGGTTAATTGGGTTTTCCACCGTTTCCCGGTAAACTGAGAAAAAGGAGGTTTATCGCCATGAAACAGAAACGACTTTTTTCCCTCTTGCTGGCTGCCGGACTCTGCGTCAGCCTGGCCGCCTGCGGCGGGAGCGACGACACGGCAGACGACCCCGTCACCGAACCGGACCAGGAGCCGACCGGCTACACCGCCGAAGAGCTGGGCCAGGACGACTTCACCCCCGCCACCCTGGCAGAGGTCAGCGGCACCTGGGTCGATGACTACGGGGCCGTTCTCCAGATCAACGCCGACGCGGAGAGCTACCTCTACCGCACCGATGAGGGCCGGGTGGGCCAGGGCTGGGTCCGGGACGCCGACGGCGAGGCCTGGCTCAACTTCAACCGCTACCAGCATCTCTTTGAGCTATCAGACGACGGCAACACCATCTACATCCACCCCCTGGACAGCGAAATGGAAGATGCCCCACCCGACGCGGACACGGAGACCCTCTTCTACGAGACCTTCACCCGCGACGACACCGCCGACCCCGGCCAGTGGACCCTGGATGAACTGGACGGCGACTGGGTGGGCGAGGACGGCTCCACCATCTCCATCGACGCCGACAACTACACCTACGAAGCCCAGTGCGAGGAGACCGGCTCCACCGGCGACATCACCGAGGACGAAGACGGCCGGGGCATCTACCTCTACCTCAACGGCCACGGCTTCCTCATCCCTGACGCCGAGCGCAACACCTTCACCATCCAGTTCGTCGCCGCCGACTTCCAGATGCCCGACGGCAACTACGAGACGACCTATTCCCGCGCTTGAACCGCACAAAACGTACAGAAAAGAGACAGGCCGCAGCCTGTCTCTTTTTTGGTCACTTGGTTTCTGGTGCTTGCCGTTGCGGAGACTTACTTCTCCAGGGCGGCCCAGTCGCGGGTCTCGCGCATGCTCTCCCACGTTTCGTGGGTGCCGTCCTTCTTCAGCTTCTGATAGTGGCTATTGGTGGCTTCCTGGACAGCCAGGTAGAACCATGCGCTCTCGTTCTGGTTGTCGGGCCAGGTCTTCATGTCCTTGTGCAGGTCATCCTTCGTCTCAGGCAGGCGCTTGAGCACGCGGTTGACCAAAGTCATGGTCTCGGCACGAGTGATCTTCTGGTCGGGCTTAAAAGAACCGTCCTCATAGCCCTTGATCCAACCGTGGTTGGCGGCGATGCTGATCTCGTCCTTGGCCCAGTGGCTGGACACATCGGAGAAGGTCGCGGGTGTCTTGTCGCCGTCCGGGTCGAACCGGGCCGCGATCGCAGCAAACTCGGCGCGGCTAATCGACGCGTCAGGCTTAAAGGAACCGTCCTCATAGCCCTTGATAATACCCATCTTGCTCAGGGTAGACACCGCGCAGGTATACCATGCGCCGTCCTTCATGTCGTTGTAGCTGTTGCTCTTGGTCATGTTGGCCTCGCGGGTCTCGTCCTTCAGCAGACGGAAGAAGATCGTCGCCACTTCGGCGCGGGTGATATTCTTCTGGGGATACACCATGCCGTCGGGATAACCCACCACATAAGCGTAGTGGTCCTTCCCGTTCAGGCCGGTAGGCACATCGTCGGGGATCTCCACAACAGGAGGCTTGGGACGGTTACTACCGCCGCTACCACCGCCGCTGGAGCGGTCGAAGTTCGCAGTGAAGGTGTAAGTCTCGCCACCCTTAACGTCGATGGTCCGCGCTTCCAGAGTAGCATTGGTGCCAACCTGAGTGTTGTCCTTGTCCGTCCAGTTCACGAAGTAGCATCTGCTGCCAGTCGCAGTAGCGGTGGAACCGCTGGCCACGACCTTACCCTTGCTGGCCCACTTACCTTCCTTGCCATTCTCATAAATGGTCAAGACTTCCTTAGTCAATGTGCCAACAGAACCTTTTCTTGTGTCAGAGCTGACATAGTTGATAGTGACCTGGTAGCGGTCGGGGATCCCATCGGGCTGATCCTTGTTATCCCCACCACCAATTTTATCTTCCAGGAAGATAGCGGTGTAGGTATAGGAATTACCCTGCTGAAGTGTGTCCCCAGAAGGATCACAGTTCTTTTCGTTCAGCTTCGTAGACTCAGCAACGATCTTGTCAACGGTTGTCTCATTCACTGTTGCGTTCTGGCCCGTCCAAGTTACAAAGGTATATCCGGTGCCAGCTTTTGTCACAGAACTGCCGTGAATTGCAGTCAGTTTCTTGTCATCCTTAACTGTAACAACTTCAAACGTGGGGCTGACCTGCCCGTTGCCTTCCTGGTAAACCTGATACTGAATCAGAATCTGCTTGTAGTCGGGGGTACCGTCACCACCAGTCAGGCTATCGTCAGTCTTGTCACCAGGGCCTACATCTCCGTCTTTCCAGCTATCCAGGTAGTAGTACAAATCAATTACAGTATCCTTTCCTGTAATTTCTTCGGTACCCTTATACTTCTGCTTATTCACGGTTGTATTGTTTGCTTCGTATAGATACGTTCTTCCATCGAATTCAACCTTTGTATCCGAAGGAATTAGCGTAGAGATTGCAGTGCCAGCCTGCACTTCGTTCAACTCAATATAGTTTTGAGCACCAAGCTCTTGTTTCTCATCCTTCATAAAATGCTGACGGATAGTATAAGTGTAGGCACTCTGAGGAACATCTTTCCAGATGGCATACAGCGTAACGGTATTTTCAGGAGTTTCAGTAGGATTAACCACTGCATACAAGCGCTCAACTGTCAAAGCTCTAAAGCTAAGCGCAGGAATCTGCTCAGGTGCTGCGTCCATTCCATTCGGATAATATCCCCAGCCCTGGAATTTCTTCCCATCGCTTCCAGGATCGCTATCGGGAAGCGTAATCTTGGCATTTGCATTAAGGTTAGGAGTTGTCTTTATCTCGCTACTATCAGACCAAGCACCACCGTTAGCATTAAAAATCACAGTGTAGGTCTGTGGCGTCGCTTCAAAGATTGCATAGTAAATCACATTCTTTTTAACTCCGGGCAGCTTGTCTGCTGTAATACCTGTCGTTGCATCAGCATCCTCGGACCAACCCACAAACTTATAGGTATACTGGGCGTTCCCTTCCTTAGTAGGTGTTGCGCTGTCATAGCTCGGCTGAGTATTGTAAGCAACATTCTCATCCTGCTCAAGCTCAGTGTCACCGTTCTTCCAGGTCACAGTGTAGGTCTTTGCAGTCCACTGAGCCACTGCCACGAGGTCCGCAGCGGGCATAGTATCCGGTTTTGCAGTCAGTTCAGTTTCACCCTGATACCATTTCCAACCACTAAATGTATAACCATCTCTATGGATAGAGTCTTCGTTGTCATAGGCAGGAATATCCGCTCCCTTTCTCAGGTTATCCGTAGTTCTATCGTCAAAAACAGCACCCTTGGCACCATCCTTGTAAGTGACCGAGTAGGTGTTAAATTTTACTTTCCCATAAGGAATCTGGAAATTAAGTTCCTGCTCCTCATTATCCACATTAACCTTCAACGTCGTTTCTCCATTGAGAGGATAATAGACATTCTCATACAGCAACGTGGAATCAATTTCATCCGGGTCAATCGTCACGGTATAAGTCTTGGTATAGGTGTAGTCAGTCCGGTCACCGTTCTTTTCCTCAGTTTTGGTAAAAGAAGAAAGGTACCAATCGGTAGTAAAATCTGCATCGGTCGAAGTTACACCCCGAGGTAAAGCATCTTGCACCGTACCAGCAGAGAGTCCGCTAGTAATGGTTTTAGAAATTTCCTCAAACACTTCGTTCAAATCGCCAGCATTGTCCGCGTTATAAGCATGGTTACTATCCGTTGCAATGCTATTTTCTAAGAACTTACCAACGGTAGAACCACCACTGTAAGTTTCTGTATTTTCTGCACCAAAGCAGACAGTATAAAGGTTGGCAAGATTTTTCACAGCAGTTGCCGTGGTAGATGTTGCCTCATTAATTTGGGCGCTACCACTGGTGCCATTTCCAATCTGGCCATAACCACTGTAAGCGCAGGTAGGCGCTCCATCTGTCAGAGCAACCACATTTTTAGAGCTAACAGAGGCCACAGTGCGTTCTTCAAGTTCACTTTTAGCATTAGCTAATCCTTGTTCTAAGTTGGTGCCGCCATTAACACTAAGGCCATCTATAACGGATGTAGCATTTGCTTTTCCTTCGCTCGTAGAAACATCTGTCCACTCTAACTGAACAGAGGCGTCAGTCCCAAATACTACGATGGATAAATAGCGTTTTGCATTTTCTACTGAACCTGCATAAGTGTTTACAAAATTCTTCGCAGCTGTTTTTGCAGCATCAAGGCGACTCTCTCCACAGGCATCTGTGTGAGTATGTTCTGTTTCTCCGCAGGTAAGCCCTCCCAAACACCACATAGTATGCTTATGCTCATCTCTTCCACACACCACATGCCAATCCATAGAATTGGAGACATCAATCACCAACACCGTAGCAGCTGTTTGGCTGTTAATAGAGGTTGTTGTTGTTTCGTGCATCTTGACTTCCAGCGTAACCTTATAGGTATTCTCGCCAGTCTTTTCCGCAGTCTTGTTTAGGCTGTCCACACCATCAACTTGCGCATTCTTATTATAGTCATCCTTGTTATAGATAACATCCTCAGGTTTCTGGCTTTCTTCTCCGTCGGTGGCTAAAGCGCCGACGGGTGCCAAAGAAAGCACCATTGCTAGCGTTAGAACCAGGGCCAAGAATTTCTTTTTCATGGGTCTCCTCCTTTTCATCCTTCCGTTTGTGTTTGAGTCACCCATTGTCGTTGGGTTGTAAACCAACGACAAAAGGGTATACCCTTTTGTTTTTGCGATATAAGCATAGATACCGCAAGGATACGTTCGCCAAAGCACTCTCTTCTTTGGCGGCGCTTTATGGCAATATTATACCGTATCCTTCCGTCGAATGGCAAGGTTTTTCATGGATATGTTTGGGTACATTTTGTTTTCTTTTAGAGATTCATGCCCTGATTTTATACCTTTCCGACAAAACACCCCCTGTGTCGGGTCCCGGCGGGGAACGGCACAGGGGGCGGCGCTCTTGACAAAGTGGGGAGAGACTGCTATCATAAAAGCAGAAAGAGCGTTGCTACTAGTGGTTGGCTTCGCGGTTTTACATCATATCATTATGAACAATGCTGACCGTTTGGCTGGAACCCAAGCGGTCAGCACGCTTTTATGGAAAGTGCCAGTGCTAAAAACACCACGCACAGCAGAAATTTCAAAAAAAATCTGTCCATTCCAGCTTCACCCCCTTCCAACGTGGATTTTGCGAGGGGCTAGCCAACCACTTTTCGTAACAACGCTTCTTTCCGGCCCTTTTGACAGGGCCTTTTTATTTTAGCAGATTTTGTCGAACTTTGCAACATGTGCCTTCGTATGCAAAACCCCCTGCGTCGGGTCCCGGTTTGGGACGGCGCAGGGGGTGCGGCGCTCTTGACAAAGTTTTGGAGAACTGCTATCATAAAAACAGAAAGAGCGTTGCCACGAGTGGTTAGCCTTTCTGATTCATGCATAAGTAAATTTTATGCTGACCGTTTGGCTGCAACCGAGCGGTCAGCACGCTTTTATGGACAGTGCCAGGGCCAAAATGACCACGCACACTAAAAATCTCCAAGGAAATTTATCCACTCCAGCTTCACCCCCTTTCCACATGGAATTCGCAAGGGGTTAGCTAACCACTTTTTTATCGTAACAACGCATCTTTCCGGCCCTTTTGACAGGGCCTTTTTATTTTAGCAGATTTTGTCGAATTTTGCAACATGCGCCTTCGTATACAAACCCCCCTGCGTCGCTTCCCGGTCTGGGACGGCGCAGGGGGGTTGCTTTTGGGGTCAGGTGGTCTGGTGGGCCGGGTCGTCCAGGTAGGCGCAGGCGGACAGGGCTGCGACCTGGCCCTCGCCGGCGGCTTTGGCGATCTGGTAGGGGGCGCCGGTGCAGTCCCCTGCGGCGAACACGCCGGGGAGATTGGTGGCCATGCTGCGGTCGACTTGGATGGCCCCGTTGGCGGTGGCCAGGGTCGGCAGCAGGTCCGTGGGGGCCACGGCGGGGCGGAGGATGAAGACCCCCGCGCAGGGGATGGTCCCGCCGTTGGCGGTCAGGCCGGTGACGGTCAGTTGGCCTTGGATCGAGACGGTGCCGGTCGGGACAAAGGGGATGTCTGCTTCCAGCGTCTCCGGGCGCTTGGGGGCAAGGTAGGTCACTTGACAGCCTAGGTTTTTCAGGAAGTTGGCCTCCTCCGGCGCATCGGGGCTGCGGCCGACCACGGCCACGGGCTTGCCCCGGTAGAGCATCCCGTCGCAGGTGGCGCAGTAGCTCACGCCCCGGCCCAGATACTCGGCTTCCCCAGGAAATTTTTTCTGCCGCACCACGCCGGGGGCCAGGATCAAGGCCCCGGCGGAGAGGACTTGGCTGCCCACGCTGACTTGAAAGCCGTTCCAAGGTAGGGCCGAGAGGGCGCGGCCCTCTAACAATGCGACGCCTGCTTCTTTCGCGTGGGCGTGAAAGGTCTCCAGCAAGTCCGCCCCGGACTGACTGGGCAGACCCAGGTAATTGTCTACCCGCTCGGCCCGTGCCAAGGGGCTGTCCTGCCAGCGGTTGCCCACCACGAGGACGGTCTTGTTCCGGGCGCGGGCCGTCAGGGCAGCGGACAGCCCCGCCGGGCCGCTGCCGATCACGATGATGTCATAGTGCATAAAGCGCTCCCTCCTGCTCTGCTGTGTTGGTCCCATCATAGCATATCCAATCTCCCCCGTCTACTCGTCCCCCGCGTCTACGCGCAGTCGCACGCTGTATTTTTTGGCACGGTATCTTGACACAGCGTCAGAATTGCGATATCCTATCTATACTGACACAGCGTCAGAATAAAATCACGTTGACGATGGAGGAAGAAACACATGTTAGGAAACTTCACCTATTATAACCCCACCAAGCTCTATTTCGGCGGCGGCTCCGTCGCGTCTTTGCGGGACGAGCTGCCCAAATACGGCCCCAATATCGTCCTGGTCTACGGCGGCGGGTCCATCAAAACCAACGGCATCTATGACCAGGTGACCGCCATCCTGAAGGACTGCGGCAAGAACGTGGCGGAAATCTCCGGCGTCATGCCCAACCCCACCCTGCCCAAGGTCCTGGAGGGCGTGGAGATCTGCCGCCGGCACCGGGCCGACTTCCTGCTGGCCGTGGGCGGCGGGTCCGTCTGCGACTACACCAAGGCCGTGGCCGCCTCCGTCCACTGCGAGGAGGACCCCTGGCAGAAGTATTTCGTCCGCTTTGAGGAGCCTGCCTGCCCCGTGGTCCCCCTGGGCTGTGTGCTGACCATGGTGGGCACCGGCTCCGAGATGAACGCCGGCAGCGTCATCACGAACCCCGACACCAAGGAAAAGGTGGGCAAGGTCTTTGAGGACGAGGACGTGATGCCCAAGTTCTCCATCCTGGACCCCAACTACACCCTCACCCTGCCCCGGTACCAGATGGTCTCCGGCATCTACGATATTTTCAACCATATCTGTGAGCAGTATTTCTCCGGCGCGGATGACAACACCAGCGACTACCTCAGCGAGGGCCTCATGCGCTCCGTGATCCATTCCAGCCGCATCGCCGTAAAAAACCCCCAGGATTACGAGGCCCGCAGCAACCTCATGTGGACCGCCACCTGGGCGCTGAACACCCTGGTCGAGTGCGGCAAGAGCGGCGACTGGATGGTCCACATGCTGGGCCAGGCCGTCGGCGGCGTGACCAACGCCACCCACGGCATGACCCTGGCCGCCGTGTCTCAGGCGTACTATCACCACGTCCTGCCCTACGGCCTGCCCAAGTTCAAGCGCTTCGCCGAAGCCGTCTGGAGCATCGACCCCGCCGGTAAGACCGACGAGGAAGTTGCCCTGGCCGGTCTGGACGCCATGAAGGCCTGGATGGAGGAGATCGGCGTGGTGTTGCATCTGACCGAGCTGGGCGTGGACGAGTCCATGCTGGACCAGATCGCCGACCTGACCTTCCGCATAGACGGCGGCTACAAAGCCCTGAAGCGGGACGAGATCCTTGCGATCTTCCGCGAAAGCCTGTAAGCGCCATGCCCAAAGCCTCCCAAGCCCGGACCAACGCCCGCAAAGAGGAGATCATCTCCGCCTGCGCTGCCCTCTATGAGACCATGAGCTTCAAGGACATCACCTTGAAAGACATCAGCCAGGCCACGTCCTTCACCCGCACGTCCATCTACAACTATTTTCAGACCAAAGAAGAAATTTTTCTGGCCCTGCTCCAGCGAGAATATGACCTCTGGCACCAGGACCTCCTGGTCCTGCTGGACACCCACGAGGCCATGACGGCGGACGCCTTCGCCGCCGCCCTGGCCCACACCCTGGCCCGGCGGGCGCGGATGCTCAAGCTTCTCTCCATGAACCACTATGATATGGAGGCCAACAGCCGCATGGAGAATCTCGTCGCCTTCAAGCGCTCCTACGGCGCCGCGATGCAGGCCGTGACCCAGTGCGTGGAAAAATTCTTTCCCCACATGCCCGCCGAAGCCGTCCAAGGCTTTCTCTACGCCTTCTTCCCCTTCCTCTTCGGCCTCTATCCCTATGCCTACGTCACGGACAAGCAGAAGGCCGCCATGAACCAGGCAGACGTTCCCTACCCCTTCCTCTCCCTCTATGACCTGACCTACCCCTGCGTCCGCAAGCTGCTGGACGGGTTTCACTGAAACCGCAACGCCGTGGCCGATCTGCGAGCAAATTGACAAGGTTGGTACAATCTGGTATACTGGTTGTACTTTTATTTTCTCCAGTGTACGGGGACAACGTAATTGAGAAACACGGGATAAACCGGGACAGGACGGGAGACCGCGAGAAAACCCGCTATTTGTGCGGGAAACAGGGCATTTTCACCCGGGACAGGGCATTGATCCGGCCCGGCTTTATCAGACAACTTGAGACGAGGGCGTCGACGCGGTCGGCGTCCTTTTTTCACGCCCTGGGGAGCCCTGGAAGGCCCCACAACGGCGGCGGCGCGGCTGGGGCATATTGTACCAGTAACGGGGCGAAACCCTTGAAACAAGGGCATTTGAGGGCAAAAAGAGGGCCGCTCGGCCCGTCCCGGAAGTCACAGCAGCAGACAAAGAGGACGGGCTTCGCGGCCCATGGTCACAGTATAGCAGAGACGGCCCCGAAAGGCAAGCGGGCGAGCCGTGCAAACGGGGCGTTAAACCGTGCAAAAATTAACGGCAGAGGTCAAAAACAGGGGTTCGGCGGCGTGGATCGGCGGCGCGGAGGCGTTACGAGCTGTTATTCCAGGCGTTACGACGACGGCGGCGACCGGGCCATAACCGGGGGAAAATGCGGAAAAGCAATTCTACATTTTCCACATTCTCGTGTAGAATTGTAGAATTGCCCGTAATACCGGGGTTTTCAAGGGTTCGGAGCCCCCTCCGCCCCCCTATTCTCAATTCTACATGATTTTGATTTAGTTTTTAATCATGGCAGGACAAAAAAATTAGGCGGTTCCGTCGCGGGCCTCACGGCTCCCAGCGGGGCCGCTTTTTTCGCCCTCGTTCCCGTCGAAATATGTCGAGTAAATAGATTCTTTTTTCTCCTCGACGTGGCGCTTGTACTTGAAGTAAACGAGGTCGAAGATCTCCTCCCTATGGGACGGAGGGAGGAGCCGGTACATGGCGACGAGATCCACCTCGTCCTCGGACAGCGGAAGGCCGTCACAGGTGAGCCCCTGGGACGCCTTGATCTCGTCCAGGCCCCGGAGCTCCGTCGGCGGTTCACTCGTTTTTTCGGGCGACAGCTCGAGCAGGTAGTCGGCGGACACCTCGAAAAAACGGGCAAGGGCCGCGAGGGCCACATACCCCGGCTTGCTCCTTCCGATCTCCCAATCGCCGATATTGCCCGCAGATACGCCGATCTCCTTCGCGAGCTGGGTTTGAGACACCCCTTTTTCAGTTCGGAGCGTCTTGAGAATACTTGAAAACACAAAAACCATCCTCTCGTAAAAACGGTAATTCTCCCGTAAAACTACTTGACATTCTCGTATTTACGGGTTACAATAAAGCAGGATTAAAAATTTAAGCAAATCAAGCATAGCACACCACCCACCAAAAGGAAAGACCAAAGGAGGCGGCGGTAGAGTAAAAGCGAGCGGCGAGGGCCTGTTCACCCCCTTTACCTCAATTCGTTTCCGGCGTCACAAACTGGACACAGCACCACACGGCGGACACCTCGCCGCCGGATGGGAGCGCCGCAAGAGCAGCACCGATGCTTCGATACTCTACAGAGCGAAGCATAGCGAAAGAAGTCGAGAGAGCTCGCGCGGTTCGGGTCGGCGGGCGTTGCAGCGCCCCCGGCCCGGTTAGAGGAAGTCATTCTAAGTTTCATACAAGTCGGCCCTCGCCGTTCGCTTTTACTCTACCATATACCGCACCGAAACGCAAAGGAGGCGATCTCTTTGAGACGCGGCAAGAAGCCAACCAGGAAGCAGAAGATCCGGCTCGGACAAGCGGGCCTCTCGCCGGAGAACTGGCTCGTCGTGAAGCAGAAGCAGAACGGGGAGCTCGTCATCCTCCACAAGCACACGGACACGATCCGGGTCGTCCCTCCCCTGGGACAGTGACCCCCACACACAGAAAGGAAGGAACAGTAGCATGAGAAAGATGAAGAAGATCAACGGCTACCTCGTCGTCAAGTTCAACGCCCGGGAGCTCCGGGAGTATGAGGGCACGGCCCTCGGCGAGTATGGCGTCATCGACGCCGAGCTCTACACCGGCATCCTGGACGTCGACCGGGGCGCGATGGAGTACGACAACGCGGGCAGCATGGAGGAGGCCGTGGAGCTGGCCCGGGGCCTCGAGTCGGAGCTTGACACGGAGGAGCCCGAGGTCAAGGTCACGATCGTCAAGGAGACCGACGAGACCACCGAGGAGGAGGAAGTCGACGCGCAGCAGATGATCGCCGGATGGGAGAACGTCCTCCGGGGGCAGGTCGCGAGCGCCCACTATAAGGACGTGGACGAGCGCACGGCAGCGCATGAGCTTTACGGCTACAAGGTCGCCCTCCGCGACCTGGGCCTCCTGGATCGGGAAGACTGCTACGTCCTCCCGGACACCTTCGGGGAGGAACGTCCTCGCCGGGAAAAGCGGGCGACCTTCGAGAACCTTCACCCGGAACTCAAGCGGCACCGGGAGACGGCGCAGGTCTACGCCCTGGGGCTGGCGCTGGCGGAGGACTGCCCGGACAATGATTGTCGGCTCTATCTCAACATCTTCAACACGGCCCGGGAGCTGGATGCAGCCCTGGATGACCTGGACGCCGACGGCGCTCCGGCGCTCTACTTACGACAGGCGCTCCGGGTACAAGTCGGGGAGCTTGTGGAGCTATACCGGACGAACTACGCTGTCGAGCTGTACCGGAAGGAGGCCGCAAAAAAAGAAAGACCGCCCGCAGAGCGGACGGTCTCCGAGCAGAGTGTCGGCTCCACACTAGCCGACCAGTATCAAGCGCATTTCAGCCGGGAACGTGTGGTCGCGGAGCGGCTTAGGTCTCTGCTTCCGCAAGACTCCTTTTCGCGGAAACAAGAGCTTGACAACGATCGTTGACAGCTTTTCCGAGCTCGACTTGATTGACAATCCCCTTTGCAACAAGGAGGTCGATCAACGCAGCGAGAACCGGGTCGTTTACGAGACGGGCGCGGAACTCCTCGTTTGCGAAGTCGTTGTCGGTCTTAATCCATTCGTACATCACGTTCACCCCCTTCCTGGGCTGGGAGCCATATCTCGATTATACCAGCACCAGGAAGGGACACACAAGGAGGAAACAGCAGCATGAAAGCAGAACTTAAACGAGCCGCCGACCTCGTCGCCTTCCAGCGGCGCGAGGCCCTGTCTCGGAAGCGGCTCTCGGGAGACCCCCGGAACCCCTTCCGCCCCCGGTATGGCGCGGAGCTGACCTTCGCCGCCGCGTCACAGGAGGCCGAGACCCTGGGCTATATTCTCAAATTGCTTGAGAAAGAAGCGGCCTGGGAGTGTGCGAGGCGGGTCTTCCCCACGCTGGACGCGATCCTCGACTTCGTCGTCGGCCTGGGCCTCATGGCCCTCGGGGGCCTGGGGCTCGCCGCCGCGTGTGTCGTGGCAGGAGCGCCGGACAGCTTCACCCGTGCGGCGGCGCTGCTGGGCCTTGGGTTTATGGCAGCGGTCAACCTGCACCGGCAGAAGCGGAAGTAAATCTAAGAACGACTACACAGGAAGGAGGACAGCGGTGAAAAGCAACGGTAAACTTTGCCCCCTGGGGAAGCTCGTCGTCAAGGCGCTCACCGACCAGGACAAGACGAAGACGCAGCTCGCCGCCGAGATCGGCACGTCGCCGCAGTATCTAAGCTACATTCTCTACGGCGTCCGGTCGGGCGAGAAGTACCTCCCGGCGATCATCGCGGCCCTCAACCTCGACCCCCGGAAGGTCGAGAAGGTAACGGCAGCGTAACACCAGGAAGGGAGGGACAGGAGTGCCGGACGTATTCATCACCATGAAGGAGGCGGCGGAGTTCGAGGGCGTCAAGTACGGAACTTTCGCCCAGCGCATAGCCCGCAACCCCAAGCAGTACAAGACCAGAACGCAGCCCCAGGAGAACGGCGGCAGAGAGCAGGTGCTCGTCTCCGTCGACTCCCTCACAGCCAAGGGCCGGAAGGCGTGGCGGGCGGCACAGAAGATAGACGGGAGGGATGTCGTCATAGAGAAGCGAACAGAGTCCGCGCCCTGGTATGTGGGCGTCGACCTCAACCACTACACCGAGCAGCACAAGAAGGCGTTCTACGAGGCCGTCGAGCTGGCGGCGAGGGTGCAAGACTTCATCGACTACGACGGCCCCGACCGCACGGCCTACGCCGAGCGGTACGCGCTGGGCCTGGGAGTGAGTCTCCCGACCCTCTACCGCTACGTCGACAACATCCTCAAGGCGAACGCCTGGGCCCTCAAGATGGAGAAGGAGGACGGCCAGAGCCGGGACTATTTCCGGGCGCTGTCCTTGTGTCGGAAGCCGAAGGCGACCGCCACCTTCCCGAGTCTCACGGATGAGCAAAAGGCGCTCATTCAAAATATATGGTTCGACCGGCGCTTCGCGGCCAACCTGGGAACGATCGAAATGCTCTACGAGAAGTTCGAGGAGGTCGCCGAGGGCCGGGGCTGGGAGAACTACCCCAGCATCAAGACGGTCGCCCGGTACATCAAGCACCTCATGGACAGCCGGGGCGGAGAGTCGGCCCGCTACCTCGCGGCCAACGGCTCCCGGGAGTGGAAGAACAAGAAGATGCTCAAGGGCAAGCGCGACGCGACGAGCCTCAAGGTCATGGAGTACGTCGTCGGCGACGAGCACACCTTCGACTTTTGGGTTCAGTGGGTCGCCCCGAACGGGAAGATCAAGGCCGTCCGCCCGAAGCTCGTCGCATGGATGGACATGCGGAGCCGGGCGATCGTGGGCGACGTGGCTTGTGTGGACGCCAACAACCAGACCCTCAAGGAGAGCCTCGTCAAGATGCTCTACTCCCACCCGGGCGGCGTCCCCCACATTCTCCACGTCGACAACGGCAAGGACTACACGGCGAAGACCATGACCGGCCAGAGCCGCAAGAAGCGGAACATCGACTTCGAGTTCGACGCCGAGACCGTGGGCTTCTACCAGAGTATCGGCATCGAGGAGGTCGGGCGGTCGCTCCCCTATCAGCCGTGGGACAAGCCGATCGAGCGCTTCTTCTCGACCGTGTGCTCCAAGTTCTCGAAATGGTTCGAGAGCTACACGGGCACCCTCACCGGCTCCAAGACCTACGCCAAGCGGCAGAAGGACGTCGACGGTATGCTCGAGCGCGGCGAGCTGCTGACGATGGAGGAGTTCTTCGAGGCGTGGACGAAGTGGAAGAACGAGAAGTACCACACCCGGGAGCACCGGGGCCTCAAGGACGCGGGCGAGAAGTGGATCACGCCGATCTCCCTCTTTGAGAACGGCGAGCGCTATGAGAAGGCAGCTCCGCCCCGCGAGTATGCGGCGATGCTGCTCATGAAGGCCGACACCGCCCGCGTGACGAACCAGGGGATCAACAAGTTCGGCACCCTCTACACGGACTACGAGCTTTGTCACTACGTCGGCAAGCATGTCGGCATCAAGTGGGACATCGACGACGTCACGAAGCTCTACGTCTTCGACCAGGAGGGCCGGAAGATATGCGAAGCCGTCTCCGCCGAGCTGCTGGCCTTCGGGCCTCACTGTTCGCAAGCAGCGCTCGAGCGCCACCTCCGCGACCAGAAGCGGCAGGAGAAGGAAATGCGGGAGATCCTGGACAGCATGACGCGGCCCTACGAGCTCCGCGTCCAGGAGGGCGGACGGCCCTCCGAGGCGGTCGGCATGATCGACTTGACCATCAAGGCGGATCGGCCCTCGAAGCTCATCTCCCTCCCGAACGACAAGGAGTTCCGGGCGGAGATGGCCACGAACCGAAAGACCGGGAAGAAGGCATCCGGGGACGAGTTCCTCGGGAAGAAGGCAGACGACGCCCTCGCTCGCTTGAGGGCTATGAACGAATAGGAGGAACAACATGGAAATCACAGCAGCAGCGGCCCAGGCCACAACCTACACCACCGGCAAGACCCTTGCCGAGCAGATCAACGACTACCTCGCAGCCTCGAAGACCAGCATCGCTACCCTGGCGAGCGAGATCCCGGGCTATTCCCGCCCGACGATCTCCCGCTACCTCTCCGGCAAGTACGAGGGGGACATCTCCACCATCGAGAAGCTCCTCGCGGACTGGCTGGCCCAGCGCACCGGCGAGGCCGTGGAGCTCCCGGAGCCGGGGCGCAAGACCGGACGGAAGCCCGTCTTCTATGAGAGCCGGGACGCCCTCAAGGTGCTCGGCGTGTGTCAAAGCTGTCAAGAGTACATCGGCCTCGGCATCGTGGTCGCCCGCAGCGGCTACGGCAAGACCTACTCCCTTCGGCAGTACGCGAAGCTCCCCCGGGTCGCCTACATTGAGTGCGACGACACCATGAGCAGCCGCGATCTTGTGGAGGCGATCGAGAAGTCCCTCGGCATCCCCAGCGGCTACGGCACTATCTGGCGCAGGGTCAACGGCATCCGGGACTTCTTCAACACGAACAAGGGCTACCTCCTCATCATCGACGAGGCGGACAAGCTCGTCTCGAAGTACACCCAAAAGAAGATGGAGATCCTCCGGGCGATCTTCGACCAATCCGACGTGGGGCTCGTCATCGCCGGAGAGCCGAAGCTCGAAGCGCAGATCAAGACCTACCTCGCCCGCATGGCGAACCGGGTCGACTTCTATGTCTCCCTCAAGGGGCTCGACCCCTCGGAGGTGGAGGGCTACCTCGAGGGCTTCGAGGTAGATCCCGACGCGATGGTCGAGCTCAAGGCCCGGGCCTGCAACATGCAGACCGGATGCTTCCGACTCCTCGACCGAACCCTCTCCAACGTCACCCGCATCCTTGAGGAGCGCGGCGAGAGAGTCGTCACCGTGAAGATCATCGAGCAAGCCTCGAGCCTCATGATGCTCTAACACGGAAGGGGGCCGGGACAATGAAAATGAGAAAGCAGCGTCTCATGGGTCTCGCTATGCTGGCGATCACCGCCCTCATCCTGGTCATGGCCCGAGGCGGGAAGACGCCGGAGGACAGCGACGCGACCGCCGCTCTCCTCACCGGGCCGCTCGGCCTCTATATGCTCCTCTCTAAGACCTACATCCTATACGAAGACAAGGAGCCGAAGGAGGCCACCGAAGCAAGCCGCAGCGGGGAGGCAACTCCCCGGGCATATATCAACAAGCACAGAAAGGAAGGAGCCTACACATGGCAAGGAAAAGAGTGGTCGAACCCTCCGGGGTCAAGACCTGGGAGGACGCGAACGACGCCCTCCGTCAGATTGCAGAAGCGCAGCTCGCCGTCCAGGACATTGAGGGCGAGATGAACAAACAGATCCTCGGGGCCAAGAAGGCCGCAGAGGAGCAGAGCAAGCCCCACAAGGACAGAATCGCCAAGCTCGAGCGCGAGCTCAAGGACTTCGTCACCGAGCACCGGGCGGACATGGGGAAGGCGAAGTCGAAGATCCTCACCTTCGGCGAGGTCGGCTTCCGACTCTCGACCTCCGTGTCCCTCCCCAGGGCGAAGGAGAAGATCGAGGAGATCATCCGCCGCCTCAAGAACCGGCAGATGATGGACTGCATCGTCGTCAAGGAGGACGTCTCGAAGGAGGCCCTCAAGAAGTACGGCGAGGACACCGTCAACGCGGTCGGCGCTACCTGGAAGCAGCAAGACGTCTTCGGCTACGAGCTGGACTTCGCGAAGCTGGAACAGGTCAAGAGCGGCATGTAAGGGGGCGGGCTTCATGCGGGTCGACATCACCACCACGAGAAAGAAGTACCGGGTCATCTACGCCGACCCTCCATGGAAGTTCAGCAGCAAGGAAGCAACTGGAAAAACGCGGGGGGGGGTAATTTCTACCACCTATAAACCCCTCGAAGCGGTCTATCCGACCATGACCACCGAGGCCCTCAAGGAGCTCGACGTCGGGCGCATCGCCCACCGAGACGCGGCGCTCTTTATGTGGGCCACCGACGCCCACATCCCGGACGCCCTCGAGCTCTATCGGGCGTGGGGGTTCCGGTATGTGACCGTCGCCTTTGTGTGGTCGAAGAAGACCGTCAACGGGAAGACCGTCTCGAACCTCGCGCCCTGGACGCTCAAAAACTGTGAGCTTTGCCTCATGGGGACGCGGGGCCGGATGGTTCAGTACAAGCAGAAGAACAACATCCCGCAGCTCGTGGAGGCCGTGAGAACGCGGCATAGCGAGAAGCCGGAGGAAGTCCGCCGCCGCATCGAGGAGCTGTTCGGGGACGTCCCCCGGATCGAACTCTTTGCCCGGAAAAGGTTCCACGGCTGGGACTGTTGGGGAAACGAGGTGTAAATCATGGCAGCAACACGCAGCGGAAGGAAGCTCCCCTCCATCCGCACACTATGGGCGATCGCGAAGTCGCCCGAGCTCCGGCTCTCGGACGAAGACCTCCACGGGGTCGTGTACCGGGAGACCGGAAAGGAGAGCATGAAGAAGCTGACGCAGGGCGAGATCACCGACGTCGCCCGCGTCCTGCAAAACATGAAGGACAGCGCCGCCCGGAGTACCGGCGACAAACGGACGGACGAGGGCGGCAACCCCACCACCGAACGGCAGCGCCGGAAGATCTACGCGCTCACCGAGGCCCTGGGGTGGAACAACGACAAGCGCCGGATCGAGGGCTTTGTGAAGCGGATGACCGGCATCGACCGGCTCGAGTGGCTGAACACGGCCCAGTGTGAGAAGGTCATCGAGGGCCTCAAGGCGATCCTTGCCAGAGAGCAGCGGAAGGGGGCCGGGCGGGATGGATAACGAGAACCAGCGGGAGCTGGATGTCCTGGCCGCGCTGGAAGGCATCCACCGGATGCAAGAGAGCATCCGGGACACGGAGCTGGACATGGTGGTGGAGACCGGGATCATCTTCCTCCGCTTGCACTATCAGCGGCTCCCGCCCGGAGTGGCCCGCCGTCTGACGGAGATCTCGCCCCGGGACGTGGCGGAGGTGTCGGAGGTCATCCGGGAGAATGGCGCGACGCCGGAGCAGCGGCGAAGCCTGGGCGACCGACTGGCGAGCGACGCAGCCGTCGCCCAGGTCATCCGGGCGGCGAATGTCTACCGGGAGCGGCTGGGCTACGGCCCGCTCGAGTCGGAGGTGGAGGCGTGAGCGGGCGGAAGGCTGGGGCGATGGGGCTTGTCGAGAGGCTCGCCGCCGCCCTGGCCGTGAACGAGATCGTCCGCTCCCGGCGCTTCCTGGGAGAGAACACCAGCAAGGAAGACCGCGAGGAGCTGCTCAAGCTCACGGCCTCCGAGCTCACCTCGACGGCCCAGGTGCTCGCCTCCGCCGTGCATCTCCGGCAGCAGGTGGAGACGGCGGAGTTCACGCGGGCCCTCATAGAGCAGCAGAAGGCCGCGCAGCAGCCCCCAGGCGGGCCGCTTGCGTGTTAAGGGGGGAACGGTATGCCGACGAAGAAGAAACGCCTCACACAGCGCGAGAAGGCCGAGAGGGCGAAGATGAAGAAGGAGCTCCAAGCGGAAGGAGTCCTTCCGCCGGACAAGCCGCGCCTCAACCGGAAGAAGTTCGCCCGGGAAACCTGGGCCGAGTGGGAGGAGTTCCTCAAGAGAGACCCCATTCTCGCGGAGGTTCGCCTTCTTCGGGCCGTCGAGTTTATGGCGGGCCCGGAAGTGCCGAAGATCACCCCGGAGCAGATCGGCGTCTTCAAGGCCCTCAAGATCGCGATCGAGCTCGACAAGTTCTTCCGGCGTCTGGAAGCGGAGGGCCGAAAACAATACACAATCGGGGAGATTGCCGACGAAGTCTTTCTCCCCGTTTGGAAACTATAAGGAGGTAAACAACACACCATGAACGACAACATCAACACCAGACCGGCGCAGGAGCCGGAGATCAACGAAGCGGACGGGGAGCCCATCTTCCACGCCGACGAGGAGGAAGGTGAGGATCATGAGTAAGAAGATTTGTCTCGACGCCGGGCATGTCGGCAGCAAATACAACCAGAGCCCCGTCGTGAAGACCTACTACGAAAGCGCGATGGTTTGGGCGCTGCATCTCAAGCTCAAGGCCCAGCTCGAGGCCCGGGGCTTCCAGGTCGTCACCACGCGGGCGAGCATCGACACCGACCTCGGCGTCTACGAACGCGGAACGGCCTCGAAGGGGTGCGACGTCTTCATCTCTCTCCACTCCAACGCTTGCGGCACGGAGAGCGTCGACTACCCCGTCGTCTACCGGGCCTACGACAACAAGAACAACGTCGACACCCTGGCCCTCAAGCTGGCGAAGAAGGTCGGCGAGCTTATGGGAACCACACAGGCCGGGCGGACGGCCACCCGGAAGAACAGCTCCGGCGGCGAATACTACGGCGTCCTCCGTGGCGCTCGGGCGGTCGGGACGCCCTACTACATGCTCATCGAGCACAGCTTCCACACGAACACGAAGGCGACGAAGTGGCTCTCCAAGGACACCAACCTGGACAAGCTGGCCGTCGCAGAGGCCGACATCCTGGCGGAGTTCTTCGGGATGGAGAGCTCCACCGAAACCGAGAAGACGGCGATCATGGGCAAGGCCCAGGTCACGGCCCAGCAGATGGCGCTATTTTGTCGGAGCAAGAACTCCACACCGCAGCTCACGAGCTGCTCTCTTGAACAGCTCGCGGAGATGTTCATCGAGGAGGGAGAGGCCGAGGGCGTCCGGGGCGACGTGGCCTTCGCGCAGAGCCTCCACGAAACCGGCTATTTTAAGTTCGGCGGGATTGTCCTCCCGACTCAAAACAACTACGCCGGGATCGGAGCCCTCAACGGAAACGCCACCGGACAGGCGGCGAGCTTCCCCGACCCGCGCACCGGCGTCCGGGCACAGATCCAGCACCTCAAGGCGTATGCCTCCACCGAGGCCCTGGTGAACGAGTGCGTCGATCCTCGCTTCTCCCTGGTCGCCCGTGGCGTCGCGCCCTATGTGGAATGGCTGGGCGCGGCGGACAATCCCCAGGGGCGCGGGTGGGCTGTTCCTGGCGCGGGATACGGCGCGAACATCGTGAAGCTGCTCGGCCAGATCATGGCCCAGGAAACCCCGCAAGCACCCGCAGAGCCCGAGAACGACGGCTACCCGGAGGGAACGCCCGATTGGCAGAAGGAGGGCTTCGAGATCCTGGTGCAACGCGGGATCATCAACTCCCCCGACGTGTGGAAGGCTCGCTTCGATCAGCCGATCATGGCCGGCGAGATCCTGGCGATCATCGGCAGAATGTAACCGGAAAGGAGGGCGCAGGACATGGATGAGCTCGTAAAGGACTTGACCCTGGACATGATTTCCGAAGGTCTCTATCGGATGATCGCCGAGGCAATCGGGACGGATAACTTCTACAAGCTGGCCGAGATCGTCGGAGGCACTACGATCTATATCCCGAAGCCCGAGAGCCTCACCCGCCCCGTCCGAGACGCCCGCATCAAGAAAGAGTTCACCGGCTACAACCACCAGGAACTCGCTCGGAAGTACGGCGTCACCGAGAGATGGGTTCGGCGCATTTGCGGCCCCGGGCAAGCGGAAGGGCAGATCGGGATCTTCGACTACCTGGAAGACCCCGGGGACGAATACGAGGACGAGGGGCCTTGTAATTCTTAGAAGCGCTTCGTATATCAAATTCCATAAAACGACCCTAAAATAAGACTACAAGCTGTGCTTGTAGTCTTATTTTTTATGCTTAGAGAAGGAGGCAAAAACACACATGAACATGGAACTCATCACCAGCGCAGCGAGCGACGCTCTCGTCAACGTCGTCCTCGCGATCATCGCCCTCGCCGGGGCCTACGGGGTCTACTATATCCGGCTGGGCGCGGCCAAGCTCAAGGAGCAGACAGCGCAGATCAAGGACGAGGCGGGCCGGAAGGTGCTCGAGGACGCCCTTGACGACGTGGTCAACCTTGCGACGGTCTCCGTCGGCGCGATGGAGCAGACCACCGCGAAGGCGCTCCGCGACGCGGTCAAGAACGGCACGGCAAGCCGTGAGGAGCTGCTCGCCCTGGGCAAGCAGGTCTTTGACGAGGTGAAGGCGGCAATCGCACCCGAGGCGCAGCAGGTCATCACCGACAACCTGGGCAGCTTCGACAAGTACCTCACCGCCGTCATCGAGGACGCCGTCCTTCACATCAAGAACGAAGACCCCTATCTCACCCTGTCCGGGGAGCTGCTTGACGGCGTCACTATCGGCGGCGCGGAGGACGGGGTCTCCAAGCGGTAAGGAGGGGGACGCATGGACGGAGCAACGATTGCGATGTTCGTCTTTCAGACGGTCATCACGGCGATCATCGGCGTCGCCTCCTGGGGAGTCAAGAACGCGATCGGCGAGATGAAGTCGGCGATCACGAAGCTCGAGGCGGCGGACAAGAAGAACGCCGACGACATCGCCGCCGTTCGAGGGGAGCTCGGCGACCTCAAAGCCGACCTCCCCCTCATCTACACGACCCGGGAGGACTTCATCCGGGTCTCGAACAACATCGACCAGAAGCTCGACAAGCTCCTATACAGGAGCCCGGCAAAGGAGGGATAAAAGACCATGGCTTTTTTTGACGACATGACGGAGCAGGAGATCCGGCAGAACAAGGCGATCCGGGGCTACATCGTCCGGGCCCTGGCGAAAGGCAATCAGAACTCGCTGCTCGTGCGGCAGGTGACGAACGCGCTTCTCGCCGACAACCTCATCACCGTCCCGGACATCTCGAAGCAGCTCTCCTATTTGGAGGACGGCGGCTACATCGAGTTCACGGACAAGAGGGCGACGGCCTACAACGCATACCGCCGGGACGCCGTCATCCAGCTCACGAAGGCGGGCGTCGACCTCGTGGAAGGCACGAGAGAAGACCCCGGCGTAGATGTCTAAGGGCGAACGCCGGAGGACGCGGATCAGCTCGACGATCGACAAGCTCCCGGACGACATCAAGACGGAGCTCGACGTCCGGCTCGCGGACACGGCCAACACCTACGAAGACCTCTCCGCGTGGCTCAAGGCGGAGGGCTACGAGATCAGCAAGTCGGCGATCGGGCGCTATGCGATCCGCAGCACACAGGCGGCGCAGCGCGTCGCCGAGACCTTGCAGCGGACGCAAGCGATCGCCCAGGCCGTCGAGGCCCACCCCGACCTCGACTACACGAAGGCCGCTTCGATGGTTCTCATGGACGGCCTCATGCAGCGAGTCAGCACGGCGGAAGACGACTTCGCCGAGATGCCTCTCGACAAGGCGGGGCGTCTCATCGCAAGCCTCGCCCGGAACGCAACCTATGAGAAGCGCGTCCGGCAGGACATGAAGAAGAAGGCCGAGCTTGCCTTCGACCAGCTCGAGGCCGAGCTCATGGCAGCAATCAAGCAGCACCCGGAACTCGCCGGGGAGCTGCACGACGTCCTCTCGAGGGCAAGGGAGAAGGTGCTCGACGATGGCGAAGATTGACCTCAAGGACTACCTCGAGAGACTCGAGGAGCCGGAAGACCGGGAGGCCGTCGCGAGCCGCGAGTATCAAAAGGAACTGTTTGAGCAGTACGTCCAGAAGGGGGACAACTTCCCCGAGCTCCGGGCGCAGCTCCTCAAAGAGTACCAGGATGGGGCCGATCTCACGGGCCCCCAGGGTCTACGCCGGAAGCTCGGAGCGTTCGACCTGGGCTATTTTGGCCGGGCCTACCTCCCGCACTACTTCGTCAGACCCTCGCCTCCCTTCCACGAGGAGCTCGACCGGATCTTCCGGGAGGGCGTTATGAAGGGCATGAACCCCAGCACAGACGCGAAGCAAATCAGCCGGGCCAACGGATGCCGGAGGGCAGTCGAGGCCCCGCGTGGACATGCCAAGTCGACGAACTTCACCTTCAAGGACTCCATACACTCGGCGGTGTACGCCTACAAGCACTACGAGATCATCCTCTCGGACAGCTCGGAACAGGCGGAGGGCTTCCTCTCCGACATCAAGACCGAGCTCGAGGAGAACGCAGCGCTCCGTGAAGACTTCGGAGAGCTTGAGGGGCGCGTCTGGAAGGCGTCGGTCATCCTCCTATCGAACGGGGTGAAGATCGAGGCCCTGGGCGCTGGGAAGAAGATCCGAGGCAGACGGCACAAACAATGGAGACCCGACCTCATTCTTTGCGACGACCTTGAGAACGACGAGAACGTCAACACCCCGGAGCAGCGGAAGAAGCTCCGGGACTGGTTCTACAAGGCGGTCTCGAAGGCGGGCGACACCTACACGGACATCGTCTACATCGGGACGCTGCTCCACTATGACGCCCTCCTCGCCAACGTCGCCAAGAACCCCGAGTATGAGGCCGTCCGCTACAAGGGCGTCATCTCGTTCGCGACGAACACGGCCTTGTGGGACGCCTGGGAGCAGATCTTCACCGACCTCGAAAACCCGAAGCACAAGGAGGACGCCGAGGACTTCTTCAAGGCCAACGAGGCCGAAATGCTGGAAGGCACCGCCGTCCTCTGGGAAGAAAAGCTCCCCTACTATGCCCTCATGGTTATGAGGGTATCCGAGGGCGAGGCGAGCTTCTCGTCGGAGATCCAGAACGAACCCATAGACCCGGAGAATTGCGCGTTCGCCGAGGAGTGGTTCGACTTCTACGACGACGGACAGCTCCCCCCGGACTTCTCCGACCCGAAGTTCCTCTTTGTGGCGGCGAATGACCCCTCCCTCGGAAAGAACCGAAAGAGCGACACCTCGGCGATCATCGGCATAGCAAAGGACACCTCGACGGGCTACATGTACGTCGTCATCGCTGACATCGCCAAGCGGAAGCCGGACAAGATTATTGAGGACGCGATCGAGGCGTCTCGTCGGCTCAAGCGTGAATACAAGAAGCCCCTCTACAAGTTCGGCGTCGAGACGGTTCAGTTCCAATATTATTTTGCCGAGATCATGCGGCAGAAGTCCGCCGAGATCGGCGAGTACCTTCCTATCGAGGAGATCAACAGCGTCCAGAACAAGGACGCCCGCATCCAGTCCTTGCAGCCCTTCGTCAAGAACGGCTACCTCAAGTTCTCGAAGCGGCACAAGGCACTCCTTGACCAGATGCTCAAGTACCCTATGGGAAAGAATGACGACGCCCCCGACGCCCTGCAAATGGCCGTCGCCCTGGCCCTCTCGGTCAAGGTCGGGCGTCGACCGGATTACAAATCAGTTTTAGGCCGTGCGATCAAGTTCCGACGCGGGGCCTACTAAAAGGAGGTGGGACGGTTTGGCCGACCAAAGCAAAAATAAGTGGTTCCCGTGGCGGCGGCTCTTGAGGTCTACGCAGACACCGAGGCCGGAGACGCGAGAGGTCGCGGTCTCCCAGGTGACGGACAAGTACAGCGAGTACCCCTCGGACGGGCTCACCCCCGTCCGTCTGGCGGAGATCTTCAAGGAGGCCGACGCGGGAGATGTGCTCCGGCAAGCCGAGCTTTTTGAGGAGATGGAGGAGAAAGACCCGCACCTCTTTTCCCAGCTCCAAACGAGAAAGAACGCAGTCACGGGCCTCGACTACGAGGTCATCCCGTTCGACTCGGACGACCCGAGAGACAAGGAGATCGCCGAGTTCGTAGAAGCGCAGATCGGCGGGATCGAGGGGTTTGAGGATGTCATGCTCGACCTCCTGGACGCAATCGGCAAGGGCTTCGCGGTCTCTGAAATTATGTGGAGCTATGACGAAGGGCACGTCGTTGTCGGGGATATTCGCTCGCGGCATCAAAAGCGGTTCTTCTGGGACACCGTTGACGACTCCTTCAAGGTTCGGACGCAGGACGCGCCGGAGGGAATCCTTCTTCCTAAGAACAAGTTCATAGTACACAAGTACAAAGCCCGCAGCGGCCACCCTTCGCGAGCTGGCGTTCTTCGTGTGGTCTCCTGGATGTACCTATTCAAGAACTACACCCTCAAGGACTGGGTCGCGTTCTGTGAAGTGTTCGGGATGCCGCTCCGGCTGGGCAAGTATCAGCCGGGCGCAAGCGAGGAGGACAAGCGGGCGCTCATGCAAGCGCTCGTCGCTATCGGAGCCGACGCGGCGGGCATATTCCCGGACGGCACGACGATCGAGTTCGTCAACACCGAAAAGACCAGCTCGACCGACCTCTATGAACGGCTCGCCCGTTATTGTGACGAGCAGGTCTCGAAGGCGATCCTCGGTCAGACTTTGACCTCGGACTCTGGGGGCGGCAGCTACGCACAAAGCAAGACGCACAACGACGTCCGACACGACCTCACCGTCGCAGACTGCAAGGCGCTCGCGGCCACGCTCCGGCGCGACCTCATCCGCCCCCTGGTGCTCTATAACTTCGGGGAGGACAAGCGCATCCCCTATCTACGGTTCGACGCCGAGGAGTCAGAAGACCTCACCCAGACGGCGACCGTGATCGGGACGCTCATCCGGGAGGCTGGTCTCAAGGTTCCGACCTCCTACATCTACAAGAAGTTCTCCATCCCGAAACCGGAGGGAGACGAGGAGATCGCCACACCGGCAACCCAGGCACAGGGCGCAGGGATCGGCCCCTTCTCCTTCAAAGCAACCGCGCCGGAGACGCCGATCGCGCTCAAGGCCGGGGGCGCAGCGGGCCACGGGACGCAGGAACGCATCGACCAGCTTGCGGCAGAAGCCACCAAAAAAAGCGCCGGAGCGTTCAAGAAGGCGTTCGGCCCTGTTCTCAAGATTATTGAGAAAGCCGAGAGCCTTGAGGAGCTCCGCGACATGATGGAAGACGAGAAGGCCGTCGCCTCCCTGTTCGGCGAGATGGACATCTCCGACGTGGAGGAGCTGCTTCAAAAGGTCATGCTCTACGCAGACCTCGAGGGGAGGTCGCTCGAAGATGGACGAGATTGAGGCCGTATTCAACCGGAAGGACATGACCTTCGAGGAGGCCGTCAAGTATTTCAAGGAGCGCGTCCCCGTGTCCGCCTCCGTGTTCTACCGTATCGCGGAGAAATACCGGGGGCTTGCCTTCACTGTCGGCGGCTACACGAAGGCCCAGATCCTCAAGCGGTTCTATGATGAGATCCTCGCAGCCCTGGAAGACGGGAACACCCTCTCGGAGTTCCGCTCCCGGATGAACGAGTTCCTCACCTCCGAAGGGTATGAGGGACTCGACCCGCTGCAAGCCGACCTCATCTTCCGCACCAACATCCAAACGGCCTACAACGTGGGCCACTATGAGCAAATGACAGACCCGGGCGTCATGAAGCTCCGCCCCTATTGGCAGTACGACGCCGTCAACGACGCCCACACACGACCGAGCCACCTCGCGATGGACGGCAGGGTATTCCCAGCGGACAGCGCCGTGTGGGACTCCTGGTTCCCTCCGAACGGGTTCCGGTGCCGATGCACCGTCAAGACCCTATCAAAGCGGCAGGTCGAAGCACGGGGGCTCAAAGTGGAGCAATCAGCGCCGGGCGGGGTCATGCCCGACCCGCACTTCTCCACCAACCCCGCGAAGGTACGCTTCACGCCGGATCTCAAGGACTACCCCGAGGCACTCGTGAAGGCGTACCAAAAGCGAGAAAAAGAGAACCCCTCTTTATAGCCCCGTAGAGGCCCCAGGAAGGGGCGAACGGGACTTGGGTGAAATTCCAGGGGCCTACCAGGAAGGCACCGTTATAACGCGAGATAACGGCGTTATAGACGATTGTGAGCACCACACCAAAGGAGACACCAGAAAATGAACGACTTTCTCACCCTCAAAGGGGGCGAAGTGGATGTCGGAGGAGCGCCGGAGGTCATCTCTGTCCTGCCCTTCGGTCATGTCGTGAGTCAGAAGGGAGAGTTCGACGTCGACGAGGAGAGCCTCGCGGCGATGAAGGAACAGATCGCGCAGCGAGGCGTCGACCTCGTTGTCGACTATGAGCACCAGACACTCACGGGAGAACGAGCCCCCGCCGCCGGGTGGGTCAAGGAATTGTTTGCCGAAGACGGGCACATCAAGGCCCGGGTCGAGTGGACAATTCCCGCGAAGCAGTACCTTGAGAACAAGGAATACCGCTACCTCTCCCCGGTCATCACCGTCCGCAAGTCGGACAACAAGGCGACGGGCCTCCACTCCCTCGCCCTCACCAACACCCCAGCGATCGCGGGCATGACCCCGATTGTCAATTCATCCACATTTCAAGGAGGAGAAACCAACATGAACGAACTCATCAAGAAGATCGCGGCAGCGCTCGGCCTGGGCGAAGACGCGGACGAGGAGCAGATCCTCACGGCGCTCTCGGCTTGCGTCGAGGAGAACAAGGCACTCAAGGAGGCGGCGGAGGGCGGCAAGGCCCCCGGCAAGAAGCCCGGCGAGGACGGCAAGCCCGAAGACCAGGACGACGGCATCGTCGCGAACAAGTCCGTCTGTGAGCTTCTGGGCCTCAAGGCCGGAGCCTCGACCGCTGACGTCGCCGCTTCCATCATGGCCCTCAAGGGCGGCGTCGATGGGCGTGTCAAGGCCCTCGAGGAGAAGCTCGCCGACCGCGACGCCGAGGAGGCCGTGGAGCTGGCCCTCAAGAGCGGGAAGATCACACCGGCACAGAGAGGGTGGGCCAAGGGGTACGCCCTCAAGAGCCCCGACGGCTTCAAGGAGTTCCTTGAGAAAGCCCCCCAGGCCGTCCCCATGTCCGAGATCGCCGGGGGCGACGCGCTGGCTCTCAAGGGCGACAAGCCCGACGAGGCGACGATGCTCGTCTGTAAGCAGCTCGGCGTCAGCGCCGAAGATGTCCAGAAATACGGCATGAAGGAGGAATAAGACCATGGCAGCATTAACCAATGTGAGAGACACGTCCGAGCTCGGCGGGAAGTACATCGCCCTCCCGGTCAAGGGCGCGACCACCATCTATCAGGGTTCCATCGTGGCGGTTGACGCCAACGGCTACGCGATCCCCGGCAAGAAGGCGACCGGCCTCAAGGCAGCGGGCCGGGCCGAGGAGACCGTGGAGAACAAGGGAGGCGACGGCGAGGCCGTCATCCGCGTCGCTCGCGGTGTCTTCATCTTCGAGAACTCCACCAGCGGCAAGATCACCGCCGCCGAAGTCCTGGGCCCGTGCTACATCGAGGACGACCAGACCGTCACGAAGACCGCGACGAGCGCCTCGGTCGCCGGTCTTGTCATTCGCGTCGACGACGAAGGTGTCGCCGTCGAGATGGGCTTCGGCTACACCCCGGCGACGGCTGGCGCTTAATTCATACTGACAAGGAGGAAACAGAACATGATTGTCAATCAGCAGTCCCTTAGAGGGATTTACGTCGGCTTCAACACCTTGTTTAACAAGGCGTTTGAGGAAGTGGCCCCGCTCTACACCGAGGTCGCGACCGTTACTCCGTCCACTACGGACTCGGAAACCTACGCATGGCTCGGCGACATTCCGGGCATGAGGGAGTGGATCGGCGACCGCGAGATCCAGAACCTCACCGCGAGCGACTACACCATCAAGAACAAGGACTTCGAGCTCACCGTCGGCGTCGACCGCAACGCGATCGAGGACGACAAGATCGGCCTTTATAACCCTTCTGTCCAGATGCTCGGCCAGTCCGCAGCAGCTCACCCCGACGAGCTCATCTTCGCCCTGCTGGCGGGCGGCTTCTCGGAAAAGTGCTACGACGGACAGCCCTTTTTCTCTGACGCCCACAAGGTCGGCAAGAAGACCGTCTCCAACAAGACCACCGCCAAGCTCTCCATGGAGTCCTACATCGCGGCCCGCGCTTCCATGATGAGCTTGACCAACTCCAAGGGCCGGGCGCTGAACCTCGTCCCGAACCTGCTCGTCGTTCCCCCTGCCCTGGAAGCCGCCGCCCGCGACATCCTGGTCGCCGACTACATCAACAGCACCAAGAACACCATGCAGGGAACCGCGAAGCCTCTCGTCGTCCCCCAGCTCGCCGGGCATGACTCCGCGTGGTATCTGCTGTGCGCTTCCCGTCCTATCCGTCCCCTTATTTGGCAGCAGCGCAAGAAGCCGAAGTTCGTCTCCAAGACCGCCGAGACCGACGACAACGTCTTCATGCGGAAGACCTTCCTCTATGGCGCGGACTATCGCGGCAACGCTGGTTTCGGTTTCTGGCAGATGGCATACGGCGGCGACGGAACCGCCGAGTAAAACCGAGGCAGCGAGAGCAAGGAGGGAGCGCCGTGAGCTATAGCACAAAGGAAGAAGTCCGGGAGATGCTCAAGGACGACGCCCTCAACGCGATCATCGGCGACACCTTCATCGAAGACCCCGCCGAGCGTGAGGAGCTCGTTGAGCCGCTCATCGAAGCGGCGATCGCCGACGCCGACGCGGAGATCGACGGCTATCTCGCTAAGAGGTACACCGTCCCGATCTCCCCGGCCCCTCGGGTTCTGAACAAGTTCTCGAAGGACATCGCGGTCTATAACCTGTTTTCCCGTATCGGCATCGACGAGAGCACCGACCAAAAGACCTATCTCAACCGATACAACGCGGCGATCAAGTTCCTCACCCTCGTCGCAGAGGGGAAGGTCTCGATCGGCACCGAGACCGAAGATCCGGCGAGCGCGGCAGCTACCGGATTTTCGGCAAAGTCAAACCCCCGTCTATTCACGCGGGCGAAGATGAGGGGGATGTAGTTCGTGTATAGTATCCGCCTTGAAGGAGAGACCGCCGCACTCCTCCGAAAAATGCGGCGATACTCGGAAATAGACCGAAGGAGCCTCAACATGGCCCTCGGCGAAGGCGTCCGAGAGTCCACCCTTGAGCGTTTCAAGGAGGGACGAGCGCCGGACGGCAGGAGGTGGAAGACCTCCATCCGGGCGGCGACCACCGGGGGGAAGACCCTCATCGACTCCTCGCAGCTCCGCAACTCGATCCAAGTGACGGCGGACGCTTCGGGGTTCGCGGTCGGCACGAACGCAAAGCACGCAGCGACACACCAATTTGGAGACCAGGGGCGCACCATCCGGGCCCGGAAGGCGAAGAACCTCCGCTTCCAGGTGGGCGGCCAGTGGGTCAGCAAGAAGCAGGTCAAAGTCAACATCCCCGCCCGCCCGTTTCTCGGCCTATCGGACGAGGACATGCAGGAGATCAAGGCGACGACCGAGGAGTTCATCGGGAGGGACGACTAAATGCTCTACAAACAAAGCAAGGAATACCTCCTCGAAAAGCTCAAGGCGGCGGGCCTAAAGTCTAAACCGTACACAACTCAAAAGGGTCTCGAAAAGAGTCAAGAGAGTCACATCGGCGCGGTGCTGTTCGAGTCGGAGACCCTTCTCCGAAACGGCTCCAAAACACGATATAGAGACCAAGAGGGAGCGCAGAAAAAGAGGAGAAAGGTCTTCGACCGGGCTCTCACCTTCACTGTGATAATCGGAGACTACACCGACGAGGCCGTCGAGAGTATGTTCGGGGCGTTCCTCTCGAGCCTCGATCGGGGCATATACGTCAACGGCGATTATGTTCCGATCGAGGTCGAGGGGGCCGATTGGGTCGACAAGGACGACTCTATTCTCAAAGCACAAGTCGCCGTTCAAATTCGGATACGGTTTGACGGCGGGCTCTATAGGGACACGAACTTCGCAAAGGTCACGGACGTCGAGGTCGAGTCCATAGCAAAGAACGACGGAAAGGAGATTGCAGATGGCAACTAAAGCGGCATCGACCCCCACCGCAACGGGGGAACAGAACAAGAAGGCCCCGGCGCTCTATGACGTCGGGGAGCTTCGCAGCAAGCACAAAGTCGGGCGGGCCGTGTTTGCGGGCGTATGCAGCGCCCAGGGCTGGAAGCCCGGCAAAGCCGTCACCGAGGAGGAGTTCCTCGAGGCGGTCAAGAAATTTGAGAACGCTCCTATGAGGGGCGGCTCCGGGAAGAAGGAGGTCAAGAAGTAATGCTTCGAGATGTTAAGCATACCGTAACGGACGGCCTTCTCGGCTTCGCCACCGCGACGGGAGACGGTAAGAGCCTCAAGATCGGCGTCTCCCCCATTGTGTCGGACACCCCGATCATCATCACCGGAGACATGGACGCGACCAAAATCAAGGATCGCCTCGGCCTGTCTCCTCTGGCTGACGCTGTCATGGACTCCGTGCAGTTCGGCGCGTCCCGGATCTACTGTCTCCCGGTCTCCGCTACTACGGCGGGCGAGCTGGGAATCGTTTCTAAGACCGGCGACGGCGGCGGCTCCGTTACTGTCGACGGCTCTCCGACGAACGCCTTCTCCGTGGTGGTTAAGTTCACCGCGCAAGGGCAGCTCAACACCGCCGCCTTTGTGTACTCTATCGACGGGGGAAACACCTTCACGGACGAGATCACCGTCCCCGTCAATGGCGAGTATGAGATCACCGGAACCGGCCTCAAGCTCAAGTTCACCGAGGCAACCGAGGAAGACCAGAAGCCGAGCTCGTTCCTTGTGAACGACTCCTACAGCTTCACCACCACCGCGCCCACCATGACGAACGGCGACGTCCTGGCGGCGTTCAAGAAGCTCCAGAAATTTGCCGAGGAGTATGAGTTCATCCACATCGTCGGCGAGAGTGACCTCGATCTCTGGAAGGCGGTGAGCGAGGCGCAAATCGAGCTCCGCGACGTCTACCACAAGCCCGTGTTCGTGGTATTCGAGGCCAAGTATCCCACGATCGGCGACGAGGAGGACGAGACCGACATGATGGGCGGCGGGGATCTCACTGACTGGGCCCTCGAGATGGAGGCCAAGCGGAAGAAGGTCAAGAACTACGACGTCCAGGTCGTCACCGCCTGGGGCCGTCTGGTGAAGCTGGACGGCTCGACCCAGATCACCAACCTCGCGGGCCTTGTGTGCGGCCTCTACGCAAAGGCAGCGGTGCAGGAGTCCATCGGCAAGACCAGGACGGAGGCGGGCTTCGGCATCCCGAAGACGAAGCTCCTCGAGCTGCTCCCCGCCGAGATGGACAACTCCATCATCGAGCTCCTGGATCTCGCGGGCTATCTGACGTTCCGGGAATACGACGGGCTCGACGACTTCTATGTCTACCATACGAAGATGATGAGCCCGGACGGGAGCGACTTCCGCTACGCCGAGGACGTCCGCGTCAAGAACAAGATCATCCGGGAGACCCGGAAGGAAGGGCTCCTCCTGCTGAACGACGACATCGACCTCGAGGACGTGCAGGGCGAGCTTGAGACCCGGGCGAAGTTCATGTTCGTCCCCTTGCAGCGGATGATCGACGCGAAGGAGATCAGCTCCGCCGAGATCACCGTCCCGGAAGGACAGGCGGAGACCATCCTCGAGGACGAGACTATGCGGGTCAAGATCCGCTATGTCTCCCGGGGCTATATCCGCGAGGTCGAGGTCGACCTCGGCAGGGCACAGCCCAGCGAATAAGGGAAGGAGGTTAAAGAGTTATGTCCCTTAAAGTAAACGGTCAGACCTATAGCTGGGGCGACGTTGACGTCAAGATCCCGGGCCTCGTCCTGGTCGTGCAGGAAATCAGCTACGACGACGAGCAGGACATGGAAGAAAGCTACGGCAAGGGCAACCGTCCCCGGGGCTATGGCAAGGGCAACTATAAAGCGTCCGGTAAAATGTCTATGCTCCGGGATGACTACGACGACGTCCTTGCCTATTGCAAGGCGAAGGGCGTCCCCTTCTATGGCCTCGAGTGGCCTTCCGTGGTCGTCTCCTACGCCAACGAAGGCGAGCGCACCCGCATCGACGAGCTGAAGAAGGTCGTCCCGATCAAGCGCAGCCACAAGGCAGCACAGGGCGACAAGTCCCTCACTGTCGACATCGACCTCATGATCGTCGGCGGCATTGTGGAGGACGGCGTCGAGCCCACGAAGTAAAAACCATCTCAAGATAATCGAGAATAGGAGGACACGAAACCATGGAAGAAATCAAGAAAGACACCGCGCAGAAGTCCCAGACGGAGGAGCTCAAGGAGAAATACGGCAAGGTCTACCGCGTCGGCGCGACGATCGAGGTCGATGACGAGACCGAGAAGAATGTCGAGTTCTTCTTCAAGCGCCCCTCCACGGCGAGCTATGACAGATATGTTAAGACCACCGCCCAGGGCGCGACGAAGGCGCTCAAGGTGTTCCTCTTTGACAACGTGGTCGAGGAGAGCCGGGCGTCTCTCGAGGCGAACCTTGAGGAGTTCCCGGCCCTGGCGCTCTCCATCGGTGAGAAGCTGCTCGGGATGCTGGGCCTCTCCAAACAGACAAATTTGAAGATGCTCTAAAAGAGCAGCTCTCGGAGGTGAGGGGGAACGTGGTGGAGTCCGGTCTCCTGGAAATCTACCGCTTCCTCCCTCCGGCTCTTTTAGAGGACTTCGACATTGAGGAGATCGGCCTCGACGAGTTCCTCCGGTACGTCGCGAAAGCGAGGTACATCCAGGAGCTCGAGGAGAGGATCGTCGCCCAGGCGATCGCGGACGTGTTCGCGTCGGATTAGCCGGGCGGCATCGGTCGCCTCTTTTAAGAGCACAAGGTCGCCTCCATCGTTTTGTTAGGAGGTGAAAGGCAAAGCATGAGCTTAGAGTCCGTGTTCCGGCTGTCCCTCATAATGAACATGATCGACAACCTCACCGGGCCTATGGCCGGAGTCACATCAAGCGTCAACGGCACCGTCTCAAAGCTGCAAAAGGCAAACGCAGCGCTCGGCAATATGGCAAAGACGGGGGCCGTCATGCAGGAGGTCGGCTCGCAGATCACGGGGGCGGTGCTGTCCCCGGTCGAGGCTACATTTGAAACCCGGAGAGCGATCGGCGAGCTCGCCTCCCTGGGCGTGAAGGATCTCGGCGTCGTGGAAGACGCCGCCCGGCAGTTCTCCGACCAATGGGCCGGAACGACGAAGGCCGACTTCATCGCGGCAGCCTACGACATCAAGAGCGGCATCGCGACGCTCTCAGACGAGGGCGTCGCGGAGTTCACCAGTCTCGCGGGCCTAACGGCAAAGGCCACAAAGTCGACGGTCGGCGAGATGACGTCATTGTTTGCCACGGGCTACGGCATCTATAAGAACTACTACGACGACATGAGCGACATCGAGTTCGGCGAGATGTTCTCGGCGGGTATCGCGAAGTCGGTGCAGCAGTTCAAGACGACGGGCTCGGAAATGGCCTCGAGCATCGAGAGACTGGGCGCGTCGGCAACAAACGCGAACGTCCCCCTCGAGGAGCAGCTCACCATCCTCGGTATGCTGCAAGGCACCATGAGCGGCTCGGAGGCGGGCACGAAGTACGCGGCGTTCCTGGGCGCGGCAGCGAAGGGCGGCGACGCCCTGGGCTTGTCGTTCCTGGACGCCAACAACCAACTAAAGAGTATGCCGGAGATCCTCGACCAGCTCCGGGGCAAATACGGCGAGACCATCGACGCGATGGAGAAGCAGGAGATCGCCGAAGCCTTCGGAACGGACGAGGCCGTCGACCTCATCGACCTGCTCTACAACAAGTGCGGAGACCTGCAAGGGAACATCCTCACCATGTACGACGCCCTCGGCTCCGGCACCGGCGTCGCCACGGAGATGGCGAACGCAATCAACGAAACGGAGCCCGAACGGTTTGAACGGCTCACGCAGCGCATCCAGAACGTGAAGGAGTCGATCGGGAATAGCTTACTCCCGACAATCAACGATCTCATGTCGACCGGCGAGCAGGTGCTCACAAAGGTCGGCTCGTGGGTCGAGGAGAACCAGGAGCTCGTCCGGGTCATCATGCTCGTCGTCCTGGCGATCGGCGGCTTCCTCACCATAGCGGGCACGGTCATCGCCGTCGTCTCCGGCGTGGGCTTGATTATCACGAAGGTAATCTCCGGGTTCAAGCTCCTCAAGGCCGGGTTCCTGTTAGCGAAGGGAGCGCTCACGCCGCTCATATCGAGCGTGTGGAGCTTTACAGCGGCACTCCTGGCGAACCCTGTCACCTGGATCGTGATCGGCATCGTGGCCCTCATCGCGGCCCTGGTGCTGCTCTACAACAAGTGCGAGTGGTTCCGAAACGCGGTCAACGCAATCATCGACTTTTTCAAGGAGAAGCTCGGCGCAGCTCTTGAGGTCGCGTCGGCGATCTTCTCCGGCATCGGCAACGTCATCGGCTCCGTCATGAACGCAGCGAAGGCGACGGTCTCCCAGAACCTCGACAACATGCGATCCGCATACGAGGCGCACGGCGGGGGAATCCGTGGTGCAGCAGCGGCAGCGGTCGAGGGCGTCAAGGGCATCTATACGGCGGGCTTTACCTTCCTGGATAATCTCACCGGCGGGCGGCTCTCGGCGATCCGTGACAAGTTTGTCGGCTTCGTGACGAACATAGCCTCGGGCGTGTCCGAACGGTTCACAGCCGTCAAGACGGCGTTCTCGAATGGAATCACCGCGATCAAGAACACGGTCACGGGAGCCGTGACGTGGTTCTTTGAGTCGGGCAAGCGCGTCGTCACCACATTCGCGAACGGTATCAAATCGGCGTTCACGGGCGCGGTCGACGCGGTAAAGGGCGGCTTGCAGCGCATCCGAAATATGCTCCCCTTCTCCGACGCGAAAGAAGGCCCTCTCTCGACGCTGACCCTCTCGGGACAACGCACGATGACAACCTACGCCCACGGCCTCGAGCTGGCGCAGGATGCACCCGCCCAGGCAATCGAGAAGGGGCTCGACGGCGCGAAGGCTACGCTCGAACGCGAGCCCGTCCAGAAGGTCGACCTCACAAGCGGAGGCGGCAAGAAGGAAGGCTCCGAGAGCGGAGGCTCCGGCGAGGGCAGCTCCGGCAAGCAAGTCATCATTCAAAAGCTGCTCATTCCGGTCGACCTCAAGAAGATCAAAGACCTCGAGCAGCTCCTCGCGATGCTCAAGGAGGTCGAGGACTACGCCGAGGCCAACGGCAGCGAGGAACCCGCAGACGATCAGGACGCCGAACCGGCACCAGCATAACAAGGAGGGAGAGACGACAATGATTTACACCGAAGACCAGATCGTCAAGGTGAACGGGGTCGTCCTCCCTGGCCTTGTTAAGAGTATCGAGGTCAAGGAGTCGGCCCAGATCGACGAGCAAGAGGTCGAGGGCAGCGCCACAAAGCCCAAACAGGCGACGGGCTACGAGGACGCGAAGGTCAATATCGAACTCATTCTCGACGACACACCAACGCAAACGAAGTACCAGCGGCTCGAGACGCTTCGGGCGATCTTCCGAACGCCCGGCCAGTCAGTCCCGAAGCCGCTCTCTATTGTCAGCGAAGACACGGCAGCGCACGGCGTCGACAAGGTTCTATTCAAGGGGCTCACTCACAAAATGGAGAACAAGAAGGAGCAGCTCACCGTCTCCCTTGAGTTCTGGGAGTACGTCCCGCAGACCATACAGACGACGAGCAGCTCGTCGGGATCTTCGTCCGGCGGCGGCTCCTCTGGCGGGAGCTCCGGCGGAACCCAGCAGCAAACGACCTTGTCTTCTGACTATCAAAAATACTTGCAGACGAGCCGAGGGAAGTCCCCAGCCGTCGACGATGCAAGCACGGCGGCAGCTCTCGACAAGGTCTCACAGATGCCATACTAACCCGAGAGGAGGAACAGGATGGAAACGCTCGAATTATTCTACCCTCAAATCGCGGCCCGCGCTGGCCCCTATACCTTCGACAAGGGCATAGAGATCGAGGTCTACTCCTCGAAGTCTTCTTATTTTGATTGGGCGAAGATCCGCTTCACGGAGCAGTTTCAACCGAAGATCTCACTCGCCCGGAAAGACCCGGCGGCGATTGAGCTCGGGTATAACAATGTCTTTGAGGAGGTCTTCACCGGCTACGTCTCCAAGCCGTACAACGGAGGAGGCTTCACCGACGAAGTGACTCTCAAGGACGAGATGCTTCTCCTCGAGGAGACGCAGATCAACAACACATTCCTCGACACAACTCCGCAGGAGATGATCGCCTACTTTCTCGGGAAGGCCGGGCTCTCGAAGATGAAGCTCTCCTCCAAGGGATACCCGGAACGGAAACGGCTTCCCATTCGGCAGATGAACGTCATCGAGGCGATCAATGCCGTACATGCAGCATGGAACATCAAACAGCCGTTTTTCTTCTCTGGGGGCGTGTTCTATTGGGGAGAGAAGCCGGAGCAGGACAAGACCTACATCTTCGAGTATGGCGTTAACATCATCGCCCTCACCAGGAGCGGCGGCTCGTGGGAGCTCGAGACGGTCTCGGCCCCTTTTGTCCGACACTCCCACAAAATCAGTGTGAAGCACCCTAAAGTGAGCGGAGAGTTCGAGGTCTCGAAGGTCGTCTCGTCTACCAGCGAGAACGGCTTCATCCGCACGAAGATTTATTTCTAAGAAAGGAGGGGCGGGAAATGCTTGAGCAGATGATGAGGGCGGTCGCGAGGAAGATCATCGCGCAGGAGTACCCCCACGCAAAGAGCCCCGCCGTGGTCTACGCCACCGTCAGCAAGGCGACGCAGCTCGGCGAGACGTTCGATCTCGAGGATCTTGTCATTCATAACGACGAGACCGGGAGCAGCTTCAAGGGCCACATAACGGCGCATTGGAACGAATACACCCTCACCGTCGTCGATCGCTGGGGGAACGAGGACGAGAGCTTCCCTCCTCTCCCTGGCGTCAGATCCAAAGGACAATATAAGGCCGGGGCCTTCGTGGCCGTTGCGATGGCATACGGGGACAGCCCGGCGATCATTGGGGAGGTGCAGCTATGACAGGGTTACACGACACCGACATCCGACTCAATGATGAATGGGCCCTCACGCAAGCGGCAGACGGAGACGCGCCCCTCTGTTCGGGGCTTGAATGTCTATATCAGAACATCATCCTCGAAGCGCTCACACAGCCCGGGGATCTCTTTTATGACGCTTCGTTCGGCTGGGGGCTATACGACTTCATTCAATCCGAAGACGACGATCTTGTGCGGCTTGAAATCGCGCAGCGGGCGCGGCTGGGCCTTCAAAAGCGGGAGGTCATCGTGCCCGAGAGCATAGAGATCGACGTCGGATTTTCGGACGACACCTTCCGGCTCCGCTGCTCCTTCCAGTTTGCGGACGAGGAGGAGCCCCGGGAGCTCAATGTCGTCATTAGTGCGGTCGGCGTGGAGGTGATAACAACATGATCGACAAAGCAATACTCGACGAAGTTCTCCCGGTTCCAGAGCTTGAAACGCTCAAAGAGGAGAAGATCGCCGAGCTAAAAGAAGAAGGCTTCGCAATCACGAACTTCCATTCGGGCGGCGTCTTCTATACGCTGCTCTTGATAGTCCTCCGCATTAAGATCGAGTTCACGGAGTTACTACGGGCCATTCTGAACAATATGACCCTCACACACTCCACCGGCGCATGGCTCGACATTAAGGCGGCAGACTACGGGAAGAAGCGCAAGAAGGCCCAGAAGGCGCAGGGCCTCGTCACACTGTCCAGGACGAACGACCAGGGCGAGGCCGTGAAGATCGAGAAGGGCCACATCTTCAAGACGAAAAAGGACATCAACGGAGAGGAGCTTCGCTTCTTTGCCATAGAGGCGGCGGTTCTGCAAAAAGGGAGCCGGTCGGTGGATGTCCTGGTAGAAGCGGAGAAAGAGGGCTCTCGGTACAATGTGCCGGAAGGACAGATCACCCGGAGCCTCACGTTCCTCAATGGGATCGACGGCATCTCAAACGGCGAGGACTGGATCGTCCGGGAAGGAAGCGACACCGAGGACGACGAGGGACTCCGAACGCGGGCGCTCCGATCCTGGTCGGAGCTCGCGGCCCGGTCTATTGAGGACACATTCATCAATGCAGCGGAGGCCGTCCAGGGCGTCCTATTTGCACAGGCTGACTGTGACCACCCGAGAGGGCAAGGGACGGTCGACGTGATTGTAACAGGGACGGCGGGAGAGGCGACGGAAGGACTTCTCGACGAAGTTCGGGATGCCGTTGACAAGATTGCCGGGCCATACGATAATGTTCTTGTGAAGTCTTCTACAACGGTTTCCCAGGACATCGAGGTCGCGGTCTCGACCTCTGACGTGTCGGAGGACGAGGACATCAAGAACAGGATCTCCGCGATCCTTGCCGAGCTGATCGCCGTCCGAAAGGGCCGGAGGTTCAACGAGCTCCGGCGCTCCGACATCAACTTCGCAATCCGCAGCAACTACAGCGCCGCCACGAACGCGGAGATCATCACCCCCGCCGAGGACGTGGTGCTCGAGAAGGACAAGGTCATCACTCTCGGCTCCGTCTCTGTGACAGTGAGAAGGGAGTGATCGGATGAAACGGTTCGACACCTTCGGCGCGTATATGTTCGACCTTCTCTTTGCCCCGTTGAAACGAGGGAAGCGGGCGGCGAATCAGTTCTTCATCTTCTTCAAGGTCATCGGACGCATTTTCGATGGCATGAAGAAGGACGCCTTCCGGCTTCGGGATGAGCTCAATGTCGCGACCGCGAGCCCGGTCATGCTTCCGGTACACGGACAGGATCGGGACATGCCGAGGCTTGAGGGCGAGAGCGTTGAAAACTATCGGGCCCGCCTATCCATGAAGGGGATCATCTCTGAATGGGGCGGAACAAAGAGCGGCATCCTCTATGCGTTGACCTCTCTCGGATACGAGCAGAGCACGATCGAGCCGTTCTCCTATCAAGACCCCGAGAGGTGGGCCGAGTTCATCGTATTCCTCAAGGGCTCGAAGCAAAGCGGCGTCAACAACCTCGCAGTCATTGACGCCGAGGTTCGGAAGGTCAAGGAAGGCAGCTCAAAACCTGCATACGGAGCGGAGTCCGGGGGAGGCATTGAGATCCACTCGAAGACCTTTTCCGGCTTCTCGAGGTATCCGCGTTGCGGGGAAATTGTTTGCGGCGTCTGGCCCCGGGTGGTCAGTGTCGGGCACCTTCTGGCGTCCGAAGTTCACGCGAGCAGCTCTCCGGGCTCCGGCGAGGTCGAGTTCCCGAAGGTGGGAACGATCGCGGCCTCCGAAAAGTTCTATCAACCGTGCGCCTTTGTTATGTATGAGGGCCTCTCCTCTAATATGGAGGTGGGCTCGAAGGCAAGCACCGGCGCGAAGATCTACCCCGTTTGTTCTCCGGTGCTTCGCTGCTCCGGGGTGACATTTATGACGGAAGGAGGAGAAAACCATGCCGAAGACAATCACATCGGTCGGGATTGAGAAAATCGGGCGGCGCTTCGCCGACTCGATTGACCACGCGGCCTATACGCTGAACGGAGCGCCGAAGACGGTCGAGCCGTTCCGCAAGCTCGTCACGGCGGACACCGTGAAGATCTATATCTATTTCGACGACACCGTCACCGGAAACGTGGCGAACGTGCAGCTCGTAGACACGGACGGAGACATCGTCGCACAGTCCGACCGGGAGTTCGAGAAACCGCCGAGCAAGGGTCTTTATGTGGCCTTCAAATACACCATCATTGAAAAAGAAACGGAGGTACAGATCGAAAGTGAATAGCTATCAAAAAATCGGATGGCTCGACCACGTCGAAGATGTCGAGACGGGCGAGGTCATCCAGGAAGGAACGCCGGTTAGTCAGACGAACATGAACCACATGGACGACGGCATCTTCGAGAACCGCGAAGCCGTCATTCTCCACGAGGCCCAGATCGCCGACGCGCAGAAAGAGATCAAAGTGCTGAAAGACGCCACCCTCAACAACATGACGAACAACGTCTTTCTCATCAATTTTGACTCCGTGAACTCCGTCGCGATCACCTCCGGCATCTATGACCCCGTGGCGAGAAAGCTCTATGTATAGGGTCGCTTGCACCCTCAAAGAAACAAGCTGCATACTCGGGAACTTTTTCGGCGAGCTTTGCCCGGTATGTGAAAGGTGTCGAGAACTCTCGGGCAACGAGCTCGTCCTTATGACCGCGAGCGGTCTCACTCTCGAAGGGAAGGACGTCCTTGTTATTGAGGGACACAGCTCCATCACAGGGGAGCCCGCAAAGGTAAAGCTCACCGACTACGGCTTCGAGTTCTTCGGGGACATCACCGAGATCGCCCGCATTAGAAATGCGAGGTGCTGCTACATTGGAACCGTCAATACTTCAAAAGAAGGCTGAAATCCTACTCGAACGGGATGTCTACCCCTTGCTCAAGAACTTCCCCCAGGCCGAAAAGTTTAGTTTGTCGCAGGAGATCAAGCAATCATGCTTCCGGCTGATCCGCGCGGCGGTCATGGCGAACAACCTCACCGTCGTCAAGAAGCGGCTCGAATGGCTGGACGAGGCGGACGCCGAGAAGACGCTCCTCCTCGTGCTGTTTGGAGTCGCCCGGACGCAGAAGTACATCACCGAGAAGAAAGTCCACGAGCTGCAAACGAAACTCAACGAGCTGGGGCGCATTATTGGAGGCTTGCAAAAGCACTTCATCAACAACCGATAAAAAAGTAAACCGCACCTACTTAGGGTTATCTCTGTATGGCGTCGAACCGCGCGAACCGTGGGTACAATTCGGCCCGCAACTGGAATTGGAACGACTCGTCCAATCGGAACGCGAACCTCGGTTTCCGCCCCGCCTTGTAGGTTATTACGTCATTCGCGGCTACGGCTTCGAGTGCGTGTCCTTGTTATACTTCAAGGGAGAGGTAATCCTTCGCCTTGTCTCTGACGGCGTAAAAACAGTGACGAACCTCCGGCCCGCCCTCTCGTATTGGGAGGCCGGGGCAAGTCTACAATGTGGGTATAAACCCGCGTCATAGGTGCCAAGCCGTTTCTGAAAAGGAAAGGATGCCACGATGACGAAATTCCCCTTATTTATTAAAACCGCGCAGAACATTAAACACCCGCCGATCCCACCGATCATGCCGCTTGCCACCTATGAGGAGGCGGTCGGCTACGAGAGGATAAAGGTCGGCTACAAGCAAGCTCTAAGAGGGCAAAGAAAGTACACCCGGGAGGCCGTCAAGTACGATCTTTTCCGGGAGAAGAACAACGTCGACCTCTGGCGCGAGCTCAAGAGCTCAAAGTACACGCCGGGCCCGTATCACTTCACCGTCATCACGGAGCCAAAGCGGAGAGACCTCTCCATCCCGAAGCTCCGCGACAAGGTGGTGCAGCTCGTCATCCACGAGGAGCTGCAAAACATGTTCCGGCCCGTGTTCATCAATGGCTCGTTTGCTTGCCAGTACGGGAGGGGCCCGATCCGCGCCGCCTTCAAAGTGCAGCACGACATGAGGGTCGCCCGTATGAAATGGGGCGACGACGTGGCCGTCATCAAGATCGACGCCCGGAAGTTCTTCTATTCCATCGACCGCGACCTGCTCAAGAAAATCCTTGCGAAGCGGTTCAAGAAGCTCAAGAAGAAGCGCCCCGACATGTACGGGGATCTCCTTCGGTTTTACCGGCTTCTTTGCAAAGTGATTGACAGCTCACCGGAAGGCGAGAGAGGCATCCCGCTCGGGAATGTCAGCTCCCAGGACTTCGCGAACATCTACCTCAACGAGCTCGATCAATTTTGCGTCCGCTTCCTCGGCGCGAAGCTCTATACCCGGTACATGGACGACATCGTCATTATTGCACCGAGCAAGGAGATCGCCCGGGAGTGGCTGGCGAAGATCAAGGAGTTCCTCCGCGTGAGGTTACACCTTGACACCAACAAAAAGACAAAGGTTTTCTATATGCGGCAGGGCGTGAACGCCTACGGCTTCAAAATCAAGGCCACCCATTTAATGCTCCGCACCGAGTCCAAGCGACGGGAGAAGCGGCGTATTAAAGCGATGGTTCGGAAGTTGAGGGAAGGCAAGATCACGCGGGCGGCGGTCGTCCAGGCGGTCAACTCGTGGCTCGGGTTCGCTCGGTGGGCCAGCGCCTACAACCTCGCGAAGAAGATATTCGCGCCCTACCGCTTCATTAAAACGGAAGGAGCGATCCCTTATGGCGCAATATCTCGGAACCGTCAAGCTCGGCGGCTTCTACAACAACGGCGCAATCCTCAAGCGGCCCACAAGGCCGTGGCGTAATGATACGACACCGTCCGGCGCGTCTGCTGCTGGCGACATCCCCTCGATGTCCGGCAGCATGGCGAACTATACCTTCGGGAACACCCCCAGCGCAGACGCGAACAAGCTCCAATGGGTCAAGATCAAGGACGGAGACAAGACCCTGCTCATTTGCGACCGCGTCATCCTGGTCAATGTCTCGTGGGACGACTTGAACGGGCAGGGCTACGTCACCGGCAAGACCGTCACCATTGACGGGGCAAAATACAAGTGCCGCCTCCTCACTGGCGGCAGCAACTACCGGAACGGAGACACTTATGCGGGCGGAACTCCTACCAATAATGAGTGGGACAGGTTCATCACCCGCGAGGAAGTCATCTCCGGCCTCCCTGCTCCGGTCTCCTCCGACCTGGACAGCAACACTAACGCGACCGACCTCAACAGCGCTCACAACAAGTTTTGGAACTGGTACTATGTGTATTCCTGGTGCCAAGAGACCTACGCGGAGGGGGCGTCGCTCCGCGCGTCCCGTGGGTACCTTTCGGCCCGCTACTGGTATTGGATCGTCTCGTCCTATCGGAGCGCGGACCTCGGTTTCCGCCCCGTCCTTGAAATTCTGAACACTGACCCTCTGATCTCTGACAGTGACCGCAATCTCGGAGATAAGAACCAGAACTTCACGATCGAGTACACGGTCGACGACGCCGACTCCGGCGACGTCCTCGCGGCGACGGAGTCGATTGATGGGCGAACGACGAAGT
>OLNW01000060.1_pt1 | contig 131655 bp, 118 predicted proteins | sample 1672121 | NCBI WGS metagenome assembly OLNW01 (sample SAMEA3136648, study PRJEB25190) | human gut metagenome
ACAGCTCGGTCATGAAGCTCTGGCAGAAGCGCATGACTTCCATGTCGCTCTTGCCCTTGGGGTTGAAGTCCGAGCCGCCCTTGCCGCCGCCCATGGGCAGGGTGGTCAGGCTGTTCTTGAAGGTCTGCTCAAAGCCCAGGAACTTCAGGATGCCCTGGTTGACAGAGGGATGGAAGCGCAGACCGCCCTTGTAGGGGCCGATGGCGCTGTTGAACTGCACACGGTAGCCGCGGTTGACCTGGACCTTGCCTTCGTCATCGACCCAGGGCACACGGAAGCTGATGATACGCTCCGGCTCGACCAGACGCTCGATCAGACCGGCCTTCTCATATTCGGGGTGCTTCTCCACGACGGGCTGGATGCTCTCCAGCACCTCGCGGACAGCCTGCAGAAATTCGGGCTCATTGGCATTGCGCTGAGCCAGACCATCGTAAACACGCTTCAGGTATTCATTCGTCAACATAATCGAATACTCCTTTTCCCAGTATACTTTCACCGGTTCTGCCAAACAACTTGCAGAACACTTTATCATTATAAAGCTTTCTGTGGCGATTTACAAGAGAAGCGGAGCAGAAAATCTTTCAAAAAAACAGAAGAAAAGATGAACCCGCTTCACAAAAACATCCGGCCGCTGCAAAAACGGCGCAGCAGCTTCTATTTTGCGGCAGACCGGCACCCAAAAAGAATGCCTTTTGCGGGGGAAAAGGCCCGGCGCAAAAGGCAGAGAAACCAACGTATTTACTTCTTCAGCAGCTTCTCGCAGGCATCGGCGGCACCTTCCAGGTACTCGCCGCCGTAGGTCTCGATCATGCCGGCATCGGAGAGGGCGGCCAGCTGCGGGTCGATGGGGCACTTGGCCAGAACGGGCAGGTGGTGCTTTGCAGCGACCTCGTCCACATGGCTGTTGCCGAACACACTGATGTGCTTGCCGCAGTCGGGGCAGACGATGTAGCTCATGTTCTCGACGATGCCGAGCATGGGCACCTTCATCATCTCGGCCATGTTGACGGCCTTGGCCACGATCATGCTGACCAGCTCCTGCGGGCTTGCCACGACGACGATGCCGTCCACCGGCAGGCTCTGGAAGACGGTCAGGGGCACATCACCGGTTCCCGGAGGCATGTCCACGAACAGGAAATCGACGTCCTTCCAGACCACATCGGTCCAGAACTGCTTCACCGCACCGGCGATGACGGGGCCGCGCCAGACGACGGGGTCCTCTTCGTTCTCCACCAGCAGGTTGATGCTCATCACGTCGATGCCCATCCGGCTCTGGATGGGCCAGCAGCCCTTCTCGTCGGCCATGGCACGGCCATGGATGCCGAACAACTTGGGAATGGACGGGCCGGTGATGTCGGCGTCCAGGATGCCGCAGTGGTAGCCGCGGCGGGCCATGGCGCAGGCCAGCAGGGCGCTGGTCATGCTCTTGCCGACGCCGCCCTTGCCGGATACGACGCCGATGACCTTTTTGACGCTGCTGTTGGGGTTGGGGGCATCGTGCTGCGGGGCAGCCTCGCGGGAAGAACATGCTGCGCTGCAGGTAGAGCAGTCATGGGTGCATTCTTCGCTCATACTCTCATAAGGCCGGTCCGAGTGGGATGCGGCCTTTCCTCCTTCGTTGATGTTTTGAAAAAATCTCTTGACCGGCTCCTATCATACCATAAAACCAGAAGAGAAACAACCCACACGGCGGCTCATATTTTGCAAAGCGGTGCCCATATAATAAAAGGAAGAAGGGGAGGTGCGGCGATGCGTCCGAGCTACCTGAAGAACGCGGCCCTGCTCACGGGGGCGGATGTGGTGCTCCGGCTGGCCGGGATGGGGCTGCGCATCTGGCTGGCCAATGCGCTGGGCGGCGAGGGGATGGGCCTGTACCAGCTGGTGCTGGCGGTGTACTCGCTCTTCGTCACGCTGGCGACGTCCGGCGTCTCGGTGGCGGCCACCCGCCTGATGGCCGAGGAGCTGAGCCGCAGCCGGGCCGAGGCCCGCGGGATGCTGCTCCGTCTGCTGGGGGCGGCGCTGCTGCTGGGCAGCGCTGCGTGGGCGGGGCAGTTCGGTCTGGCGGAGTTGGCCGCTGCGTGGTGGCTGGGTGATGTCCGCGCCGCCGGTGCGCTGCGGGCGGCGGCATTCGGCCTGCCCTGGATGGCGGTCTCAGCGGTGCTGCGCGGCTTTTTCATTGCCCGGCGGCAGGTCGGCCCCAACGTGGTGAGCCAGCTCGTGGAGCAGGCGATCCGCATCTCGGCCATCTGGTTCGCGCTAGAGCGGGGCCGTGCGCTGGACGTGGGCGGCAAGTGCACGGCTGTTCTGGCGGCAACGGCCCTCAGCGAGACGGTATCGGCCTGCCTGATGCTTCTGTTTTACCGGCGGGAGGCGGTGTCCGCATTCGGTGCGGGCCCGGCCCGACGCCCCATGGACCCGGCAAAGCGCCTGTGGGAGATCCTCTGGCCCGTGGAGGGCGGGCGCTGCCTTGCCAGCGCGCTCCACACGGCGGAGAACATGCTGGTGCCCGCCTGCCTGACGGTCTATCTGCTGGATGCCGGGGGCCGCAGTGCCGCCGTGGCCCAGTATGGAAATCTGAAGGGAATGGCCCTGCCCCTGCTGACCTTTCCGTTCGGGCTGCTGGGGAGCCTGTCGGTCCTGCTGATGCCGGAGATCACGCAGGCGCATATCCGGGGTGAGACGGGGCGGCTTTCGGCGCTGCTGGACCGGATGCTCCGGCTCACGGGCTACTTCTCCGCGCTGGCAGGGGCGGTGTTCTGGGTGTGGGGAGCAGCGGCTGCCCGGCTGTTCTACGGGCCGGACGGGGCCGAGGCGGGCTTCTATCTGACCGTGCTCGGCCCGGCGATGCCGCTGATGTATCTGGAAAGCATGGTGGACGGTGCCATGAAGGGGGTAGGGGAGCAGAAGGCCGTGTTCCGGTACAGCCTGTGGGATGCCGTGCTGCGCATCGCGGGGGTGATGGTGCTGCTGCCCCGGTTCGGGATGAAAGGCTTCCTGTTCGTCATCCTGCTGTCCAGCGTATATACCTGCCTGGCCAACACGGCCCGTCTGCTGCGGGTCAGCGGGATGCGTCCGGCGCTGATGCGCTGGCTGGGGGCACCGCTGCTGGCGGCGGGCGTGTCGGCCGGGGCGGGGGTGTTTCTCCGGGAAATGCTGTCCGGCTGGCAGGCCGGGGAGATGCCGGAGCAGCTGGCGGCGCTGTGCATCGGCTGCTGCGGCATGGGGCTGGCGGGGCTGGCCGCCGCCTGGCCGCTGGGGCTGGGTGTCGAGGTGCGGGCCGCGCTCCACCCGGACCGGGTCCGGCAGAAGGCGAAAAAAGCGTGAAATTGACCCGGACGATGAAATCTTCTGGACACCGGGGCACGAAACGAGTATAATACAATGGATACCATGGCGCAGCAGGCTCTCTTCCCGCTGGCCTGGAAAATGAACCGGCGCAGAATGAGCGCCGAAGATAAAGAGGATTTTCTGTGAAGAATATCAAAAAAATCACGCCGCAGGTCGGGCTGCGTCGGACGTTTCTGGTGGTGCTGGATGCGGCGCTGATCCTGTTCAGCTTTTATTTTGCGTTGCTGCTCCGCGCAGACGGTGCGGTGGAAGCAGCCTGGTGGCCCCACAACCGGGCCCTGCTGTATGAGAACCTGCCCTGGATCACGGCGCTCTATCTGATCAGCTTTCTGGTGGGCGGGCTGTACTCCATCTTGTGGAAGTACGCAGGCGAGCGCGACCTCATCCGTCTGGCGGGTATGATCGCGGTGCCCACGGCAGTGGTCTACTTTGTGAACCATGGCCTCATCCACGGCGTGTTGTTTGACTCGGCCAACGCGATGGCGGCGGTGCTCATCTTTCTGCTGGTGGGCGGGAGCCGCCTTGCCTGGCGGCTGTTCCTGAACCACCCCATCGGCGAGCGGGTGCGCGGCGTTCCGTCCAAGGACCCGAACCGCCCGGTGCTGATCGTGGGCGCAGGCGAGGCCGGTGCGTGGGCAATCAATGTCTGCAAATCCAACGAGAGCTACGGCCACCCGGTCGCCGCTGTGGACGATGACCCGGCCAAGTTCGGCCAGACCATCCACGGTGTCCCGGTGCGGGGCACACTGGAGCAGATCCCGCAGGTCTGCGAGAGATACAACATCCACAGCATCATCATCGCCATCCCGACGCTGCAGGGCAGCCGACTGAACCATGTCATCGACCTCTGCGTCTCCACCCACTGTGCGGTCCAGATCCTGAGCGACCCGCAGCTGGTGGGCACCGGTGCGCCGCAGCAGAATGCGTTCCGCGAGCTGAACACCGCCGATTTCCTCTCCCGCGAGGAAGTTACGCTGGACATGGAGCAGATCTCCGGCTACCTGACCGGCAAGACCGTCCTCGTCACGGGCGGCGGCGGTTCCATCGGCAGCGAGCTCTGCCGTCAGGTGATGCGCTTTCAGCCCGGCAAACTGCTCATCTTTGATATCTACGAGAATTGCGCCTACGAGCTGCTGATGGAGCTGCAGCAGAAGTATGGCCGGGACATCCCGGTCACGGTGCTCATCGGCTCCATCCGCGACAAAAAGCGTCTGGACGAGGTATTCGAGACGTATCATCCCACGGTGGTCTTCCACGCGGCGGCGCACAAGCATGTGCCGCTGATGGAGGTCAGCCCGGCGGAGGCCGTCAAGAACAACGTGCTGGGCACGAAGAATCTGCTCACCAGCGCCAGCGAGCACGGCGTGGAGCGGTTCGTCCAGCTCTCTACGGACAAGGCCGTCAACCCCACCAGCGTCATGGGCTGCACCAAGCGCATCTGCGAGATGCTCATCCAGACCTTTGCGGGCAACACCGACATGAAGTGTGTGGCGGTCCGCTTCGGCAATGTGCTGGGCAGCCACGGCAGTGTCATCCCGCTGTTCGAGGCGCAGATCAAAAAGGGCGGCCCCGTCACCCTGACGGACCCCAACATCGAGCGCTATTTCATGACCATCCCGGAGGCAGCCCAGCTGGTGCTGCAGGCCGGTGCCCTGGCCGAGAGTGGCAGCATCTATGTTCTGGATATGGGCGAGCCGGTCAAGATCATCGACCTGGCCAAACAGCTCATCCGCTTCTACGGCTACGAGCCGGGCGTGAATATGGAGATCAAGGTCGTGGGCCTGCGCCCCGGCGAGAAGCTCTATGAGGAGCTGATGATGGACGAGGAGCAGGACAAGATGCGCCGCACCGAGCACAACAAGATCTTCGTTGCGCCGCCGAAGGACATCGACCTGGCCCGGTTCTACACGCAGCTGCAGGATCTGAGCGCGGCAGCGGCCCACAACGACGAGGGCGTCGTGAAGCAGCTGGCCGAGATGATCCCGACGTTCACGCCCACCCGCGGCAACCTCAAGACCTGATACCGCACCGACGTGTCGGTGACACTATAAAATGTGAGGGAAGTATATTATGGAAAAGAAACCGTTTCTGACCGAAGCGCAGGCCCAGGAGATCCTCCAGGACGTGCCCACCCCGTTCCATGTCTACGATGAAAAGGGCATCCGCGAGAATGCCCGCCGCATCAACAAGGCGTTCAGCTGGAACAAGGGCTTCCGCGAGTATTTCGCCGTCAAGGCGCTGCCCAACCCGGTCATCCTGCAGATTTTGAAGGAAGAGGGCTGCGGTGTGGACTGCTCCTCCCTGACCGAGCTGATGCTCAGCGAAGTCTGCGGCTTTACCGGCAGCGACATCATGTTCTCCTCCAACCAAACCCCGGTCGAGGATATGAAGAAAGCCTACGAGCTGGGGGCCTACATCAACCTCGATGACGCCACCATGGTGGACTTCCTCGACCGTGTGGCCGGTGTGCCGGAGAACATCTTCTGCCGCTACAATCCGGGCGGAACGTTCCAGCTGGGCGAGAGCGAAGAAGGCTTCCAGGTCATGGACAAGCCCGGTGATGCCAAGTACGGCATGACCGAGGAGCAGATGATCGAGAGCTACAAGAAGCTGATGCAGAAGGGCGCAAAGAACTTCGGCATCCACGCCTTCCTGGCCTCCAACACCATCTCCGACGCCTACTATCCGGAGCTGGCCGGCATCCTGTTCCAGCTGGCGGTCCGTGTCCAGAAGGCCACCGGTGCGCACATCGCCTACATCAACCTGTCCGGCGGCGTGGGCATCCCTTACCGCCCCGACCAGACCGAGAACGACATCATGGCCATCGGCGAGGGCGTCCGCAAGAAGTTTGAGGAGATCCTGGTGCCTGCCGGTATGGGCGATGTTGCCATCTTCACCGAGATGGGCCGCTTCACCACCGGCCCCTACGGCGCGCTGGTGGCCACGGCCATCCACGAAAAGCACATCTACAAGGAGTACATCGGTCTGGATGCCTGCGCGGCCAACCTGATGCGCCCGGCCATGTACGGCGCTTACCACCACATCACCGTGCTGGGCAAGGAACATGCGCCCTGTGACCACAAGTACGACGTGGTCGGCGGCCTGTGCGAGAACAACGACAAGTTCGCCATCGACCGGATGCTGCCCAAGATCGACATCGGCGACCTGGTCTATATCCACGACACCGGTGCCCACGGTTCGGCCATGGGTTACAACTACAACGGCAAGCTGTGGTGCGCCGAAGTGCTGCTCTGTGAGGACGGCTCCCATCGTCTCATCCGCCGTGCCGAGACCCCGCGCGACTACTTCGCAACGCTGGACTTCCTGCCCTTCATGAAGCCGCTGTTCGAGGGCTACGACGACTAAACTGGAACGAGGTACGCTATGTTTTTCGGATTTCAACTGACCTGCGGTCTGATGATGGTCTTTTACGGCTACACGGTCATGAAGAACCCTCGCGTCTGGGGCGAACAGGGCCGCCGGGCCGTCAAGGCGGAACATTTCGACGAATACTGTCGGCAGAACGGCCTGTTCTTCCTGAAGGCGGGCTGCATCATGTCGGTCATCGCCGCGCTGGATGCCCTGTTCACGCTGGATGCAGTGCTGTACGTGCTGCTGTATCTGTTCGGTCTGGCGTTCTCGTTCTATCCGCTGGTCAAATGGTGCCGCGAGAACGAGGGCTTCTCCTGGCCCTGGCCCCGCGTCGAAAGCGAGAAAAAGCGCATCCGGAAACTCCGCGCCGAGCAGGAGCAGCAGAAGTCGAAGACGGAAGAAAAGTGAACACCGGGGATAAAACGTGAAATCCTCGTGAAACCGCTGTACGCGAAGCGCAAAAACTTCGCAGTGCGGCGGTTTCGTGTGTTCGGACAAAAGTTTCGTCTCTTGACAGATTTTTCCGCAGTCTCTATAATGGGTACAAATGGACCCCTCTCGAACAATCATTTGGAGGTAAAGAAAAATGATGACTTATCCCAACAGCTACGCACTCCTCAGCGAAGAGGAATTGGAATATACGACCGGCGGCGCACTCGACGCAGAAACGGTCGGCAACTGGATCTCGACGGCAATGAACGTGACCATGGGCGTACTTGCCATCGTGAACGTTGTGAATGCCATCAAGAAAGGCCAGATCAGCAGTGTGCTGGCGTCGGTTCTTGGCACCGGTGCAGGTCTGCTGGCCTATGTGAACATTGCGAACATCGGCGCTGTTGCAGCGCAGGTGCAGAAGCAGCATCCGGAGCAGTACCCCGAAGAAGAGGGCACCATCAACGGCAACCTCATGATCGACTCGGCCAAGATCTACTTCAGCTCGCTGGGCGGTGCACTGCTCGGCGTCGCCAACGTGGGCGCAGCAGCAGGCGCTCTGTATTTCTCCTTTGTCTGAGTGCATAAAAGTCAGGGAGCCGCGCAGAAACAAATGCGCGGCCCCTTTTTTGCATGAACAAAACAAATAAAAAGAGCCCAAGTCCAAATGACCTGAGCTCTTTTTATCTGCATGGAGCGGGCAATGGGAATCGAACCCACCTCCTCAGCTTGGAAGGCTGATATACTAGCCGATGTACGATGCCCGCGAATGCAAGAGATAGTATAGCATGGTTTGGCCGAAATGTCCAGCATAAATTTTAGTTTTGCGTTGTTTGGCGGGACAAATTGCTTTTTCTGTTTACTTTGCAGGCATTTTATTGTAAAATAGACAGAAGAAACAAGGCCGTCCTTCCCGGCGGCTCAAATATCATAGGTGGTGTATTGATTATGGCATTGAAATATCAGCGTATCCTTCTGAAGATCAGCGGCGAAGCACTGGGCGGCGAAAAGGGCACCGGCTTTGATGAGCCGACCATGGACGCCATCTGCGGCGGCGTGAAAAAGGCACACGATCTGGGCGTACAGATCGGCATCGTCGTGGGCGGCGGCAACTTCTGGCGCGGCCGTTCCAGCGGCAAGATGGAGCGCACCCTGGCCGATAAGATCGGGATGCTGGCCACGGTGATGAACGCGCTGGCCGTCTCCGACAAGCTGGAGCAGCTGGGCGTCCCGACCGAGGTGTTCACCTCCATCACCATGCCGCAGGTGGCACCGGCCTTTACCCGCAAGGACGCGCTGCGCGCTATGGAAGAGGGCAAGATCGCCGTCTTTGGCGGCGGCACGGGCAACCCGTTCTTCTCCACCGATACGGCCACCGCACTGCGCGCCGTGGAGGTGTCCGCCGATGTGATGTTCAAGGCGACCATGGTGGACGGCGTCTACGATAAGGACCCCCACAAGTACCCCGACGCAAAGAAGTACGACACCCTGACCTTTACCAAGGTGCTGGAAGATCAGCTGGCCGTCATGGATGGCACCGCCGCCACCCTCTGCCGGGACAACAAGCTCCCCATCCTGGTGTTCGATCTGGCAGACCCGGACAACATTGCAAAGGCCGTGCAGGGCGAGAACGTCGGCACCCTGGTCTACGAGGGTTGAGCATAGCCCGCACCCCGCAGCAATAGAATGAGACAGGCGGCCCCGCTGCCTGTGCAGAATAAGTACAAACAGGAGACAACGACAATGAGCAGCAACACTAAGGCATTCGAAGAAAAGATGAAGAGCACCGTCGAGCACCTGAACCGTGAGCTGGCTTCGGTTCGCGCAGGCCGTGCAAACCCCGCCGTTCTGGACAAGGTGAGCGTGGATTACTACGGCGCTCCCACCCCCATCCAGCAGGTGGCATCCGTGGCCGTCAGCGAGGCCCGCACCCTGACCATCACCCCGTGGGACCGCACCCTGCTGCGCGCCATCAGCAAGGCCATTCTGGCCAGCGATGTGGGCATCACCCCCATTGATGACGGCCAGACCATCCGCCTGAACTTCCCGGCCCCCACCGAGGAGCGCCGCAAGCAGCTGGCCAAGGAAGTCTCCAAGCTGGGCGAGGACGCCAAGGTCGCGACCCGCAACATCCGCCGCGAGGCCATGGATAAGGCCAAGGCCATGAAGAAGGCTGGCGAGTTGACCGAGGATACCCAGAAGACCATGGAAGAGGATGTCCAGAAGCTGACCGACAAGTATATCAAGATCATCGACGCAGCCGTTGAGGAAAAGCAGAAGGAGATCATGTCCGTCTGATCGCCGCGGCGAACGAGACCTTTCCAAGTGCCGTGTGCTGGTCGTAGTGCGCGGCACTTTTTGCCGACCGGCAGAGGCAAAAGATCTTTGCCGCAGAGAGGAGAAGTACAATGGAGCATCCCAAAGAATTCGCCGAGGGCCTTTCCATCGGCATCATCATGGACGGCAATGGCCGCTGGGCCAAGCAGCGCGGCCTGCCCCGCACCGCAGGCCACAAAAAGGGCGCAGCTGTCTTCCAGGATATCGCCAACTACTGCGAGGAACTGGGCGTCTCATCGGTGTATTTTTACGCCTTCTCGACCGAGAACTGGAAGCGTCCCCTCGAAGAGGTCAGCGCCATCATGAAGCTGTTCGGCGAGTACCTGCTCAAGGGCTTCAACTACAAGGACCGCAACATCCGCATCAAGTTCCTCGGCGACCGCGCTGCGCTGGACCCCAAGCTCCAGAAGCTGATGAATGAGCTGGAAGGCGACTCTGCCTCCAAGACCGGCATGACCCTGAACATTGCCGTCAATTACGGCGGTCGCCCGGAGATCGTCCGCGCCGCCCAGCAGCTGGCGGCCAGAGTGGCAGCAGGGGAGCTCAAGCCCGAAGAGATCACCGAAGAGATGATGTCCGATGCCATGTACACCACCGGCCAGAAGGACCCGGATTTCATCCTGCGTCCGAGCGGAGAAAAGCGCCTGTCCAACTTCATGCTGTGGCAGGCGGCCTATTCGGAGCTGGTGGAGATGGACGTTCTGTGGCCGGACTTCACCCGCGATGACCTCGACGCCGCCATCACGGAGTTCAACAAGCGCTCCCGCCGGTTCGGCGGCATCTGAACCGTCCCCCGGCAAACACAACCAAGGAGAAACACTCTATGAAAACACGAATCATAACCGCAGTGGTGGGCATCCTCGTTCTGATCGGTGTGCTCTTTACCTTTGACACGATGATCTTCAACCTTGTGATCGCTGCCATCACCCTCATCGCCATCCACGAGATCTATATGGCCCTCGGCTTCGAGAAGAAAGACTGGCTGCTGTACGCCGTCACCGTGCCGTATACGCTGCTGATCATGCTGTCCAGCTATTCCGTCTGGCGGGCGCTGGTCATGCCGGCTTCATTCCTGCTCGTGCTGTTCTACGCCATCTATCTCGTGGTGCGCAACGGCACCATCAGCTTTGCGAAGACCAGCGGCCTTGTGATGTTTTCGGGCATCGTGATGTTCTGCTTCTATTCGTTCATCCGGCTGAAGGAACTGCTGCCTGTGGCGGAATACGGCTATGATGCGATCTTTTTCATCCTGCTGATCCTCTGCTTTGCCTGGGGCGGCGACACCTGCGCCTACTTTGCAGGCCGCGCCTTCGGCAAGCACAAGCTCTGCCCCGTGGTCAGCCCCAAGAAGACGGTCGAGGGTGCCATCGGCGGTGTGCTGGGCACGATGGTCTGCGGCGTGGTCGTCACGGTGGTCTACTCCATCGCAGCCGACCGGCTGGAGGCTTTCACCCGCTCGAACATCGGTGTCTCGATGTATGTCGTCATCGCGCTGCTGGCCTGTGTGGCGGCGGTGCTGGGCATCTACGGCGACCTGTTCGCCAGCGTGGTCAAGCGCCAGTGCGGCATCAAGGACTACGGCACCATCTTCCCCGGCCACGGCGGCATCCTGGACCGCTTTGACAGCGTCATGTTCATCGCACCCTTCGTCACGATGGTTATCATCGCTGTGTTCTATCGCTGATTTGCTCAATTTAGGAGGAAACACGATGTCTAAAAAAATCACTCTGCTGGGTTCTACCGGTTCCATCGGCACCCAGAGTCTGGACGTTATCCGCGCACAGGGCTATGAGGTGTTCGGCCTGTCAGCCCACAGCCATGTGGAGAAGATCCTGGAACAGATCGAAGAATTCCACCCCCGGTACGTCTGCATGACGGACCCCGGCGCAGCGGCCCGGTTGGACGCTGCACTGGCAGGCCGCGCCCAGGCCCCCCGGCTGCTGACCGGCCCGGAGGGCCTCAAGGAGCTGGCCGCGATGGACGGCCCCGATGTGGTGCTGAACAGCGTGGTCGGCATTGCCGGTCTGGGTGCCAGCCTGACCGCCATCGAGAGCGGCCATGACCTGGCACTGGCCAACAAGGAGAGCCTTGTCACCGGCGGCCATCTGGTCACGCAGGCGGTGGCAAAACACGGCGTCAAGCTGCTGCCTGTGGACAGTGAGCACTCTGCCATCTTCCAGTGCTTGCAGGATAAGGAGAGCGCCAAGAGCCTGACCAAGATCCTGCTGACGGCTTCCGGCGGGCCCTTCTTCGGGATGAAGACCGAGGAGCTGCGCGGCAAGACCAAGGCCGACGCCCTGAAGCACCCCAACTGGAACATGGGGGCCAAGATCACCATCGACTCCGCCACCCTGATGAACAAGGGTCTGGAGCTGATCGAGGCCGTCTGGCTGTTCGGTCTGCCCCCGGAGAAGATCCAGATCGTGGTCCAGCGCCAGAGCATCGTCCACTCCGCCGTCCAGTACAGCGACAATTCCATCATCGCGCAGCTGGGTGTGCCCGATATGCGCATCCCCATCCAGTACGCACTGACCTACCCGGCCCGTGTGCCGGGTGTGGTGCCGGAGCTGGATTTCACCACCCTCAAGCTGCTGACCTTCGATGTGGCCGACGAGGAGACCTTCCGCTGCCTTGCTGCCTGCAAAAAGGCCATCAAGAAGGGTGGCCTCGGCCCCTGCGCCGCCAACGGTGCCAACGAAGAAGCCGTCAAGCTCTTCCTTGAAGACAAGATCGGCTTTTTGGACATCGGCCGTCTGGTGGAGGCTGTGGTGGACAGCGACCGCTTCGGCGGCGACTACACGCTGGCCGACGTGTATGAGTGCGACAGAATGGCCCGCGCCTTCGTGCGCAGCCACCTGTAAGCGCGCACGGCTTATGAATTCATTTTTGGAGAAGCTATGTCTTTTATCATTACTCTTTTGGCTGCGGTGTTCGTGTTCAGCGCAGTGATCGCCATCCACGAGTTCGGCCATTTTGCAGTCGCCAAGCTCTGCGGGGTGCAGGTCAACGAGTTTTCCATCGGCATGGGGCCTGTTCTGCTCAAAAAGACGCAGAATGGCACCCAGTACAGCCTGCGGGCGCTGCCAGTGGGCGGATTCGTGGCGCTGGAGGGGGAGGAGAGCCCAGAAAGCCAGCAGGCGGAGAAAGGGGAGCGTCCCGATGCGGAACCCCAGACGCCCCCTTCGTGTTCTGACGCAGACGGCTCCCCGGATGGAGGAGCCGGAAACGAGAAAGCACCGGCGCAGCCTGTCGGCAAGCCGCTGAACGAGGCGGCGGTCTGGCAGCGGGCCCTCATCATGGCGGCGGGTGCGTTCATGAACTTCCTGCTGGGATTCGTGGTCATGGTCGTCCTCATTGCGGCACAGAGCGAACCCATCACCAGCCGGGTCATCTACGCCATCGACGATGGTGCCCTCTGCGGCCAGACGGGTCTGGAAGCAGGGGATAAGGTGCTGGCCGTCAATGGCCGCCGGTGCTTTGTGGCGAACGACATGCTCTATGAGCTGATGCGCACCGAGGACTACTCCGCCCGCTTCACCGTTCTGCGCGGCGGCGAAAAGGTAGAGCTGCCCTGCGTCCGGTTCGACACCTGGCAGGATGACAGCGGTGAGACCCACATGAGCCTTGGCTTTACGGTCTACGGCATCCGGAAAACACCGGCCAACGTGGTAAAAGAAGCATGGAACAGTGTGCTCTATTATGGGCGCATCATCTTCACCTCCCTGATGGACCTGCTGCGGGGCCGGGAGAGCATCAACGACCTCTCCGGCCCGGTGGGCATCGTGACGGCCATCGGGCAGGCGGCCAGCTATGGCTGGCAGGACCTGCTGCAGATGCTGGCGCTCATCACCGTGAACCTGGGCATCTTCAATCTGCTGCCCTTCCCGGCATTGGACGGCGGCAAGGTGGTGTTCCTGCTCATCGAGGGCGTTACAGGCCATGCAGTGCCGGAAAAGATCCAGAGCGGGCTGACGCTGGCGGCGTTCGCGCTGTTCTTTGGCCTGATGCTCTTCGCAACATACAATGATATCCTCCGGCTCATCACCGGGGCGGTCTAAAGAAAGGAAAATGACAATGCGGCAGCTGAAACGAGAAGTAAAGATCGGCAATGTGACCATCGGCGGCAACAACCCCATCGCGGTGCAGACCATGCTGAACGTCCCGGTGGAGGACATCGAGGGCAACGTGGCGCAGGCGAAGCGCTGCGAGGCGGCGGGCTGTCAGATCCTGCGCGTGACCTGCCCCAGCGCAGCAGACGCCAAGTGCATCGAGGCCGTCAAGAATGCGGTGAATATCCCCATCGTGGCGGATATCCACTTTGATTACAAGGCCGCACTGGCCTGCGCAGACGTGGGCGTGGATAAGATCCGCATCAACCCCGGCAACATCGGCGACGACGACCGCGTCAAGGCCGTGGTGCAGGCCTGCCAGCAGAAGAATATCCCCATCCGCATCGGCGTCAACGGCGGCAGTCTGGAAAAGCACATCCTGGCCCGGTATGGCGCACCCGTGCCCGAAGCCATGGTGGAAAGTGCGCTGTATCACGTCCGCCTGCTGGAAAAGTTTGATTTCAACAACATCGTCATCTCCATCAAGAACTCCAACGTCCCCCGCATGATGGAGGCCTACCGCCAGCTGAGTGCCGTCACCGATTACCCGCTTCATGTGGGCGTCACCGAGGCGGGCACCTACCAGATGGGCCTGCTGAAGTCCGGCATGGGCATCGGCGGGATGCTGCTGGAAGGCATCGGCGACACCATCCGCGTCTCGTTGGCTGCGGAGCCGGAAAAGGAAGTGGAAGCGGGCTACAACATCCTGCGCGCGGTCGGCTTCCCGGTGGCAGGCCCGGAAGTCATCACCTGCCCGACCTGCGGCCGCACCCAGTACCCCTGCACCGAGATCGCCAACGAGGTCGAAAAGCGGCTGCAAGGCTACAAGAAATCCATCAAAGTGGCCGTCATGGGCTGCGTGGTCAACGGCCCCGGCGAGGCCCGCGAAGCCGATATCGGCATTGCCGGCGGCAAGGGCGAGGCGGTCCTGTTCATCCACGGCCAGCCCATCAAGAAGCTGACCGGGGATAATATCCTCGACCAGTTCATGGATGAGATCTATAAGATCTGACGGAGAATCTGAACCATACGCTGCTGCGCTCTTTTGAGAAAGAGCGCAGCAGTTTGTGCTGTCAACGCATCGACCAAAGGAGTACCATTGTGACACCACTCGTATCCCAGCTGTGGCCGCAGTTCATGGCGGACCCGGATTTCGCGTCCTGCTTCGGGCGCGTTGTCGTAGAGCATGCCCAGATGCTGCGGCAGGAGCGGCAGGTCATCTTCACCCTGCGCAGCTCCGCTCCGCTGGACAAGGGACTGTGTGCGCGGCTGACGGCCTCGCTGCAGCCCGATTATGAGGGCTTCGAACTGCGCATCCACAACCTCTTCGGTTATCCCTCACTGAACGAAACGGCCCTGCGGGAGCTGATGGAAGAGATGAAGCGGGATGGTGTGCCCATCAACGGCTTTCTGGACCGGTGCACCATCCGTATCACCGGGCAGAACATCGCCATCGGTGTCTGCCACGGCACCAAATTCTTGCAGGAGATGGAGTTTGAGCGCCTGCTGGCCGAGCAGGTGGCGGCGCATACCGGCGTCAAGCCCAAAGTCACCCTGACCAGTGCGGTGGGTGAAGCCGAACTGCGCCAGATGGAGGAAAAACTGGAGCGCAAGATCGCGCCGCCGGTGGTCAAGTTCGAGAAAAAGAATACCGCTCCGTCCATCAAGGTGGACGGCCTCGACCTCACCGACAAACCCGTCACCATCTTCCACGGAAAGATGTTTGCCCCCAAGAACCTCACGCCCCTCAAGGAGCTGGGCGGCGAGGGCGGCAAGTGCATCATCTGGGGCGACGTCTTCTTCACGGAGGTCAAGGGCAATTACCGCAAGATCTACACCGTTTCCATCACCGACTACACCGGTTCCATCAACCTGAAGATCCGCGCGCAGGAAGGGGAGGACTGCTCGAAGTGGGAGTCCATCGCCAAGGGCACCACCATCATCGTCCGCGGCGACTGCTCGTATGACAAATATGAACATGACTACATCGTATATCCCTACGACGTGCTGTTCGTTGAACGGAAAAAGCGGGAGGACCACGCCCCGGTCAAGCGGGTGGAGCTGCATCTGCATACCAAGCTGTCCAGCATGGATGCGTTCTGCGACCCCGGCGGCATCGTCCGGCTGGCCCATCGGATGGGGCACCCCGCGATCGCCATCACCGACCACGGTGTCTGTCAGGGCTACCCGGAAGCCATGCTGGCGGCGGATGACATCCACAAAAGCGACCCGAACTTCAAGCTCATCTACGGCTGCGAGGCCTATTTCGTGGACGACATGATCCCCTGCGTCTACGGTGTGCAGGATGCGCCCCTGACGGGGGAGTTCTGCGTGTTCGACACAGAGACCACCGGGCTGGACCCCAACGTGGAGTACCTGACTGAGATCGGCGGCGTCATCGTGAAAAACGGCGAAGTCGTGGAGGAATTTGACACCTTCGTCAAACCCGGCAAGCCCATCACACCCAAGATCACCGAGTTGACCGGCATCACCAACGAGATGGTCGCCGATGCCCCCAGTGAGGCCGAGGCATTGCAGGCGTTCCTGGATTTTGCAGGCGGGCGCATTCTGGTGGCCCACAACGCCCACTCGTTCGACATCCGCTTCCTCCGCATCGCGGCCAAACGGAGCGGCATCTCGTTTGAACCGACCTATATCGACACCCTGACCATGGCGCAGGCCATGTACCCCGGCCTGCACAACTACAAGCAGGGCACCATCAACAAGCATCTGGAACTGCCCGCCTACGAGGCCCACCGCGCTTGCGAGGATGCCGGGGCGCTGGGCCGCATTTTCTGCGTGATGCTGAAGGATCTGGAAGAAAAGCAGGTCACGGCCGTCAGCGGCATCAACACCGGCCTGGGCGGCAACCGTGAGGTGCTGAAGAAGAAATACTACCACCTCATCATTCTGGTCAAGAACCAGATGGGCCTGAAAAATCTGTACAAGATCGTCAGCGAGGCCCATGTCAACTACTTCTTCAAAAAGCCCCGTGTGCCCCGCAGCCTGTTGAACAAGTACCGCGATGGCCTCATCCTGACCTCCGCCTGTGAAGCAGGCGAGCTTTACCGCGCCATCGTGGAAGGACGCTCCTACGAGGAATTGAAGAAGATCGCGGCCTATTACGATGTGCTGGAGATCCAGCCGCTGGGCAACAACGCCTATATGGTCCGCGAGGGCAAGGTGGACAGCGAAGAGGTTATCAAGGAGTTCAACCGCACTGTCATCCAGCTGGGCGAAGACCTGCACAAGCCGGTCATCGCCACCGGCGACGTCCATTTCACCGAGCCGGAAGACGCCATCTACCGCTCTGTCCTTCAAGCGGGCAACGGTTTCAAGGATGCCGACAACCAGCCGCCGCTGTTCTACCGCACCACCGAGGACATGCTGAAACAGTTCAGCTATCTGCCCAAAGAAAAGGCGTATGAGATCGTCGTGACCAATCCGCGCAAGATCGCGGCTTCCATCGACGGCAATGTCCGTGCCATCCCACGCGGCACCTACCCGCCCAGCATCGAAGGTGCAGAGCAGCAACTGCGCGATGCAACGTGGGAACACGCCAAGCGGGATTACGGCGACCCGCTGCCGGAGATCGTCGAGAAGCGGCTGCAAAAGGAGTTGGACTCCATCTGCGGCCATGGCTACGCGGTTCTGTACGTCATCGCGGTCAAGCTGGTGGCCTACTCCAACGCGGGCGGCTATCAGGTGGGCAGCCGTGGTTCGGTCGGCTCGTCGGCTGTGGCCCACTTCTCCGGCATCTCGGAGGTCAACAGCCTGCCGCCCCACTACCGCTGCCCCAAGTGCAAACACAGCGAGTTCATCACCGACGGCAGCGTGGACGACGGCTTCGACCTGCCGGATAAAAACTGCCCCCACTGCGGCACCCGGATGCTCGTGGACGGCCACGACATCCCATTCGAGACCTTCCTGGGCTTTTACGGCGATAAGGAACCGGATATCGACCTGAACTTCTCCGGTGAGTACCAGTCCAACGTCCACCGCTACACCGAGGAGCTGTTCGGCAAAGCCAACGTCTTCAAGGCCGGCACCGTGTCCGGCATTCAGGACAAAACAGCGTATGGCTACGTCAAAAAATATCTGGAAGAGCGGGGGAGAACGGTCAACCACGCCGAGGAAAACCGCCTGACGCTGGGCTGTACCGGCGTCAAGCGCACCACCGGCCAGCACCCTGGCGGCATGGTCGTCGTGCCCGACACCTACGAGATCTACGATTTCTGCCCCATCCAGCACCCGGCCGATGACGTGGCGGGCGGCCTGCTGACCACCCACTTTGAGTTCAAATACCTCCACGACACGCTGCTCAAGCTGGACGAACTGGGCCACGATATGCCCACTTTTTACAAGTATTTTGAGGAGTACACCGGCATCCCGATCGACTCCATCCCCATGAACGACCCCAAGGTGTACAGTCTGCTGACCAGCCCGGAAGCGCTGGGCGTGACACCGGAGCAAATCGACAGCCAGACCGGCACCTTCGGCATCCCGGAAATGGGCACGAACTTCGTGCGCGGAATGCTGGTGGAAGCCCGGCCCAAAAACTTCTCCGAGTTGATCCAGATCTCCGGCCTGTCCCATGGCACGGACGTCTGGACCAACAACGCTGATGAACTGATCCGCAGCGGCACCTGCACCATCGCCGAGGTCATCGGCTGCCGTGACAGCATCATGCTCTACCTGCTCCGCAAGGGGCTGGAACCGAAGATGGCTTTCGATATCATGGAGGCCGTCCGTAAGGGCAAGGTGGCCAAGGGCGGCTTCAAGCCCGGCTGGGAAGAAGCCATGCGGGAGCACGAGGTCCCGGACTGGTACATCGAGTCCTGCCGGAAGATCAAGTATATGTTCCCGAAAGCCCATGCAGTGGCCTACCTGATGTCGGCCATCCGGCTGATGTGGTTCAAGATCTATCGCCCCCAGGCGTTTTATGCGGTCTACTTCACGGTGCGCGGTGACGACATCGACTACGAAGCCGCTGTGGGCGGTGCCGCAGTGGCCCGCGCCCACATGAACGAGGTCAAGCGCCGCCTGAAGGAAGAGAAAAACGCCAAGGACGAAGACGTCCTTGTTTCGCTGCAGCTCGTCAACGAGATGCTGGTGCGCGGCTATGAGTTCCTGCCCATCGAACTGGGCAAGAGCCGCGGTTCCAGCTACATCGTGGAGGACGGTAAAGTTCGCCTGCCGTTCTCGTCGCTGAAGGGTCTGGGCGGTGCCGCCGCCGATGCACTGGAAAAAGCGACCATCCAGGGGCAGGAGTATCTGTCCATCGAGGAATTGCAACAGGCGTCCGGCGTCAGCAATGCCATTCTGGACCGCCTGCGCCAGGTGGGTGCCCTCGGCGACCTGCCGGAGAGCAGCCAGGTGAGCTTCTTCTGAACTATAAAAAACATCTGTAGTCTACTTCGTTGAAGAGAAGCACTTGAAGTGCACCACGTCAAGTAGACAGAAAAATATTAAGAGCGACGTCAGTATGCGGTTGACGTCGCTCTTTGTGCGCCTTTCGGCGCGGCTGGTATTGTGGTCCCTATGGGGCCGTTCTGCATACCCTGCGTTTCCACGCGGGGTTATGATTTGTACCGATTATTCCGGTTTGACCTGCAGCTCCTGCTCGCAGTAGATGCAGCGATACTTGCCGTTGGAGCTCAGCTCAAAGATCTGGTCGCACTCTTCCTCAATGGAGGAGATGCAGCGCGGGTTTTTGCACCGCACGATGTTGACCAGACGCTTGGGGGGCTGGGGCTTCTCCTTCTTGACCGCCTTGCCATCCTGGATGATGGTCACGCTGATGTTGGGGTCCAGGTAAGCCAGGACGTCCAGGTTCAGCCAGGAAGCATCGCCCTCCACTTTGATGATGTCTTTGCGGCCGCATTCGGCCTTGTGGGAGCGGGCGTTCTGGATCAGCGCCACATTGGCGGTGCGGTTGCCCTTGATGCCCAGCAGATCCATCAGGCCCATAGCGGTGCCTGCCTTGATGTGGTCGATCACGATGCCATTCTGAATCTCATCAATGTTCAACATTTCAATGTTCCTCCTTGGTTTTGGGGTCGGCCAGACCCAGCAGCGTCATGATGAGCGCCATGCGGACGTAGACGCCGTTCTGCACCTGCTCAAAGTAAGCGGCGCGGGGGTCGTCGTCCACGTCCAGTGCGATCTCATTCACGCGGGGCAGGGGATGCAGCACGGCCATGTGTTCCTTGGCCAGCGCCATCTTGTCGCTGGTCAGGATGTAGCTGTTTTTCAGGCGGACGTAGTCTTCCTCGTTGAAGAAGCGCTCCTTCTGCACACGGGTCATATAGAGGATGTCAAGCTCCGGCATGGAGTCCTCCAGGCTGCGGGTCTCGCGGTAGGCGATGCCGTTGGCTTCCAGCACATCCTTGATGATGTAGTCGGGCACACGCAGCTCTTCCGGGCTGATGAGCACGAAGCGGATGTTTTTGCAGCGGGCCATGGTCTTGATGAGGGAGTGGACGGTGCGGCCGAACTTCAGATCGCCGCACAGGCCAATGGTCAGATCGTCCAGACGGCCCATCCGGGTGCGGATGGTCATCAGGTCAGTCATGGTCTGGGTGGGGTGCTGGTGGCCGCCGTCGCCCGCGTTGATGACCGGGATGCGGGAATAGCGGCTGGCGCGCAGGGGCGCACCTTCTTTCGGGTGGCGCATGGCCACGATGTCGGCGTAGCAGGAGACCACGCGGATGGTGTCGGCAACGCTTTCGCCCTTGGAGGCACTGGAAACGTTCTCACTCGGAAAACCCAGCACATGGCCGCCCAGGTTCAGCATGGCCGCCTCAAAGGAGAGGCGGGTGCGGGTGGACGGCTCGTAGAACAGGGTGGCGAGCTTTTTGTGGGCCGCGACGTCCTGGTAAGCAGCCGGGTCGCTGCGGATGCGGTCAGCCAGGTCCAGCAGGGAAGTGATCTCTTCCGGGCTGAGATCCAAGGGGTCGATCAGATGGCGCATGGATTTTTACCTCCGTCAAAGTAATTTTCGCAGAATGGAAAAATCGAAGAAGTTGGTGTAATAACTCAGCGAGCGCATGACCGGATGACACAGCCGGTTGAAACAGATCTCGTCGAGCAGCAGCATGGCCTCGCCCGGTGCCAGCCGCATGGCAGCGCGGATGGACTCGTCGCCGCAGCTGGCCTTCAGGTGCGCCACGTTGGACGAGATCTGCTGGCTGCACTCCTGCTCCAGGATATCGAACACGCCGCCGCTCAGGTCGATGCGGGTGTAGTCCCGGTTGCCAAACAGGGCGCGGGGCAGATAATCGATGGAGTAGATGACCGGGGTGGTGTCGGCGAGGATGCGCTTTTTGATGCAGATCACCTCATCCCCCGGTTCAATGGCCAGGTCGCGGGCCAGCTCGGCCCCGGCGCGGATGGGATAGATCTGGATGCCATCGGCGTGGGGGTAGCTGCCAAAGCTGCGGATCAGCGGGTAGTATTCCAGCTTCTGGTCCAACCGGCTGCGCAGGTTGAGCACCGTGCGGTTGACCACGGTGCCGATGCCGCGCACCCGCTCGATGTAACCGGCGCGCTCCATCTCACTCAGAGCATCACGGATGACCGTGCGGCTGACGCTGAGCTGTGCAGCCAGATCGACTTCTGCGGGCAGACGGTCTGCGTCGGCGTAGCGCCCGGTGCGCAGTTCCTCCAGCAGGGCCGACACAATGCGGTCGCTGATGACGGCCCCGCCCAGGCGGATAGATGAAGAGCTGGAATCTTTCATAGGTTGTATCCTCCGGTTCACGGGCGGGAAGCTCCCGCCTGGACTTTCCGAAAAACTGCCCGGCAACCCCAAAGTTTTACTGGACAAATTTTCTTGTATTCATTATAACATAAGATGAGATGATTTCAAACGGCAATTCTACTGGAATCCGGAAGAAAGTATGATTTTATTTTGGAGGGTCTTGGAAATGGAACTTCTGCTGAACAAAGTGTGCGGTCAGCCCGCCGCACTTCCCGTTGCGGTGCGTCGGTGCGGCCCGGCGGACGCCGCTGCATTTTACGCGCTGCAAAATGAGGTGCGGGCCGCCATGCCGCACCCGGAGCAGTTCGTGCCCGACACACAGGAAAACATCACAGCCTATCTTGCACACGACCTGTGCCTGGGCGTGTTCGATGGAGAGCGGCTGGGGGCCTATTTCATCCTGCGGTACTGTGGGCAGAGCGAACACAACTATGCGGCCTTTTTGGGCATCCCGCAGGCCGAGTGGGACCACTGGGCCAATGCCGACAGCGCCGTTGTCCACCCGGACTGGCGGGGCAACGGCTTGCAGCGGAAGCTGCTGGAAGCCGCCCTGCCGCTTCTGCGGCCCGGCATCGTGGGCATCGGGGCCACCGTCAGCCCGGAAAATCAGTACAGCTTGAACAACGCGCTCGCCTGCGGCTTCACCATTGCAGCCCGCCGGGAGATGTACGGCGGCTATGACCGGTATCTGCTCGAAAAAAGAATATGAAAAAGCAGGGCTGCGGTGAACGCTTTCCAGAATGAAAGCTGCCGCAGCCCTGTTCTTTTTTGAGTTTAAGCCGCGATCTTTGCCGGCTGCCCTGCGTTGTTCATTTTGTGCCGCACCACCAGCAGGCAGGCGAGGTGGACGGAAGCGGTCAGGAGCCAGCTGATGGGGTAGCTGATGTACAGCGTGGTCGTGGAGCGGAACAGCTGGAAGATGGTGGCGATCCACACCAGACGGAGCAGGCAGCTGCCCACCAGACTGACGATCATGGGCAGGACGGAGTAGCCCCGGCCGCGCAGGCAGCTGGCCAGCGTGTCCATGATGCCGCAGAGGAAGTAGCTGGTGCAGATGACCTTCATCCGGGCCAGCCCGGCGGCGACGACCGTTTCATCGGTGGAATAGAAGTGGAGCAGCCCTTCACCGGCAAGGTAGGCACCGCCGCCCAGCACGATGCCGACCACCACGGCGCAGAGCAGGCAGTTCCGCATGACGCGGTCGAGGTTGTCATACCGGCGGGCACCCACGTTCTGGCTGGTGAAGGTGACTGCGGCCTGAGCAAAGGCGTTCATGCCGGTGTAGATGAAGCCCTCGATGTTGGAAGCGGCCGAGTTGCCCGCCACGATCGTGGAGCCGAAGGAATTGACCGCCGACTGGATGACGACATTGGAAAGGCTGAACACGGTGCTTTGCAGACCGGCGGGCAGGCCGATCTTCAGGATCTGCACCAGCGCCCCCTTGTGGAAGCCCAGATGCCGCAGGTCGAGGTGAAGGGGGCCTTCTTCTTTCATGAGCAGGACGGTGACCATGAGGGCAGAGACCGTCTGGCTGATGATGGTGGCCAGCGCCACGCCCGCCACGCTCATCTGGAACAGGATGACGAAGACGAGGTTCAGCACCACATTGATGACGCCGGACACAGCCAGACAGTACAGCGGGCGGCGGGTGTCGCCCACGGCGCGCAGCAGCGAGGCGTTGAAGTTGTACAGCATGGTCATCGGCATCCCGATGAAGTAGATCTTCAGATACAGCGTCGAAAGGTCAATGACGTCTTCCGGGCAGGACATCAGTTCCAGCAGGCCGCGTGCTGCGAAAAAGCCGACAAAGGCCAGCAGCACACCGCTGACGAGGCTCAGCGTGACAGAAGTCTGAACGGTGTTCTGCACCCCGCGCTCGTCTTTGGCACCAAAGCAGCGGGCTGCGACGACATTCGCGCCCAGCGAAAGCCCTACGAACAGGTTGACCAGCAGGTTGATGAGCGCACCGTTCGAGCCGACAGCGGCCAGCGCGGTGCTGCCCGCGAACCGTCCGACGACCACCACGTCTGCAGCATTAAACAGGAGCTGCAAAATGCTGGATGCTGCCAGCGGCAGGGAAAACAGGATGATCTTTTTCAGCAGCGGGCCGCTGGTCAAATCGCCCGTCCGAGTCAGTTGTGCCATGAATCGCTTCCTCCTTGCATCAGGCTGGGATTAAAAATTTGTTGTTTGTCATCAGAAAGCACCGCCTTCCGGAGAGGGCGGCACAATTCCTTATTATAGTCCCTGAAAACGTAAATTACAAGGAAAATTTGGATAACATCGAGCCGAAAGGCTGCATTTCCGGTGCGGACGGCTCAGCTCCGGATGAGCCGCCAGTGCTCCGGCGCGTCATAGTCGGTGGTGAAGCCGTCGTCGGTGTACATCCGGTAGGCGGCAGAGCCTCCGTTCGGGAGATAGCTCCACAGGGTCAGCTGCGTGTCATCCAGCTGGGCGGTGTTGTCGGCCGGTGCTGCCACCGGCACGATGCAGCCGGGCCGGAGGAAGAGCAACACTTCATCTAGCGCACAGCGCAGGTAGTGGTGCCCGGCGGGGAGGACTTCCTCGTCGTAGTCGTCCACGCTGCGCAGGCGGAGCATCTTCATGGGCTCCGGCAGATAGACCATCCGGCCATGGGCGTTCTGGGTGTAGATGGGCGCGGCCATCAGCCCTTCGCCGAGCAGAAGCTGGTCCTGCACCTCGCGGGCGTCGGGGTCGGCGGGGTAATCAAAGGCCAGCGGGCGGAAGTAGGAACCGTTTTCAAGCGCCGCCTTCATGAATTCGCTGTACAGGTAGGGCAGCAGGGCGTAGCGCAGATGAAGCATCCGGCGGATGGCGGGCAGCATCTCCGGGAAGCGGTAGTATTCCTGCATCCGGGTCCCGATGGCGGCGTGGTTGCGCATCAGCGGGGTCAGGAGGCCGAATTCCAGCCAGCGCAGGGCAAGGTCCGGCGTGGTGTCAGAGCTGAAGCCGCACAGGTCGGCACCGGCATACAAAAAGCCGCACATCTGCACACTGGGCATCATCTGGATGTTGGCCAGCAGCTGCCCCCAGGAGGCGTTGTTGTCGCCCAGCCAGATGCCGCCGTACCGGTGCGAACCGATCACGCTGGAACGGCTGTACAGCAGCATCCGCTTTTCCGGGTGCTGTTTTGCGAAGGCTTCGCCCGCTGCGCGGGTCATGCTGCCGCCGTAGAGGTTGTGCACCCTGTCGTGACGGATCTTCTGGCCGTTCACTTCGTGGTAGAAGCTGGCATAGTCTTCGGGGCTGTTCATCAGGCCCATCGCGCCGCCCACGACCTGGCTGAAAAATTCCTCCTGCTCGATGTTGTCCTTTTCGCGCAGAGCGGCCATGGAGTCCAGAAAGGCCCGGAGCCGGTCCGGCGAGTAGAAGAGGGACGGTTCGTTCATGTCGTTCCAGAAGCCCTCGATGCCGAGGTCGGTCAGAACCTTGTACCGCCCGCCGAACCATTCCCGCACCTCTGGCCGCAGGAAATCGGCAAAGTAGGCCTTGCCGGGCCAGACCGCCGCCACGAAGGGGGTGCCGTCGGCCTTTTTGCAGAAGTAGCCTTTTTCCAGCCCCTCTTTGCAGGTCGCGTCGGCATCGTCGATGCGGACCCCCGCGTCGATGATGGGCACCAGCCGGATGCCCTCCGCCTTCAGCTCATCGGAAAGCTTTTTCAGGTCGGGGAAACGCTCCCGGTTGACGGTGAAATCGGCGTAGTCCTGCATGTAGTCGATGTCCATGCAGATCATATCCAGCGGCAGGCCGTTTGCCTTATATTGGCGGGCGACCTCCCGCACATCTTCTTCGGTCTTGTAGCCCCAGCGGCTCTGCGCCAGACCGAACGCCCACTTCGGCGGGATGTAGCTGCGCCCGATGAGGGCACGGAACTCTTTGCAGAGCGCGTTCTCGTCCCCGCCGGAGAGGACGTACAGCTCGTAGTCCGGCTCCTCGGTGTGGAAGCACAGCGTGTCGTGCCGGGTGTAGCCGATGTCATAATGGACTTTTCCGGGGAAATCCACAAAGAGACCGAAGCAGTCCTCCCCGTTCCGGATGAGCAGAAAATTGTGCGCACCATAGTACGAAAGCTTGTCCTCGGTGTGGTGCGATTCATCGGTGTTGTTGGCGATGTAATGCCAGCCGCGCTTGTTCAGCCCGCGGGGCATCTCGCCCAGGCCGTAGACGACGCAGTCTTCCCGCATCCGATACGTCCAGCCTTCGGCGGCCGGGGTCAGAAAGGGGACGCTGCCTCCGCAGAGGGGGAGCACCTGCTCGACGCTCCCGGTGGGGATGGGATGCCCGAAAGAAAATCTCTGGATCATGATGGGACCCTCCTTTGTGATAAAAAACGCACAACGTCATTCCAGTGGTATGATACGGCAGAACACCGCCCGAAACAAGGGGGAAAACCGGCTGAAAAATGCAACAAAACCGGCGTTTGCCCGGCGGCGGGCTGCCCATACTCCGGATGCGGGTGTTCCGGAAAACCTTGCGCGATGAATTGAAAAATGTCGGAGAGCTTGGTATACTAGAACCGTTCCATCCACACCAACGAATAAGGGAGAGAAAGTTCTATGTATCGTAACGGCATCAAGCGGCTGCTGGCGGTCATCCTGTCGCTTTGCGGCATGATCGTGTTATCGCCGCTGCTGCTCATCCTCTGCATCGCCATCAAGGTGGATTCGCCAGGCCCCATCCTGTTCAAACAGAAGCGGGTGGGCATCCACAAACAGCATTTCAACATCCTCAAATTCCGCACCATGCGCATGGATACCCCGCATGATATGCCCACCCACATGCTCAAGGACCCGGACCAGTATATCACGCGGGTGGGGCATTTTCTGCGCAAAACGAGCCTCGATGAGCTGCCCCAGCTGTGGAATATCTTCGTGGGCGACATGGCGGTCATCGGCCCGCGCCCGGCGCTGTGGAACCAGTATGACCTGCTGGCCGAGCGCGACAAATACGGAGCCAACGATGTCCGCCCCGGCCTGACCGGCTGGGCACAGATCCACGGCCGCGATGAGCTGGAGATCGACGAGAAGGCCAAGCTCGACGGCTACTATGTGGAGCATCTGAGCTTCGGCATGGACGTGAAGTGCTTCTTTGGCACCATCGTCGCCGTGCTGGACCACGAAGGCGTCGTCGAGGGCGGCACCGGCACCCTGCACGAAAAGAAAAAAGGGTAAGGGACAGCGCAAAGCGTGAACGAAGAGGCCGCAGCGGGGAGAAGTTGCGGACGAAGATGGGGGTTTTGGGTTGATTTCTCCCACAAAAAGGCTATAATAAAAAAGTACACAAGAATACGAAGGAGGATTTCCATGAATCGCACCTACATCAACGAGGTACAAAAGGAAATTGGCAATACGGTCAAAGTCCAGGGCTTTATCGAGAACCTGCGCAACAGCAAAGCCATGGCCTTTATCGTGCTGAAAGATATTACCGGCAAGCTCCAGATCACCGTCGAGAAGGCCGACCACCCCGAACTGGTGGACACCATCGACCAGCTGACCCCGGATTCCGTCATCACCGTCACCGGCAAGGTGGTGGAGAACGATTACGTCAAGATGGGCGGCATCGAGATGATCCCCACCGCCATCGAGATCGAGAGCATTTCGGACGCACTGCCCATCGTCCGCAAGGAGATCGCTGCGACCAAGAAGAAGAAGGCCGTCGAGCGCTCCAGCATCGACCAGCGCATTGATTACCGCTGGGTCGATCTGCGCACCGATGAGAACCAGCTGATGTTCAAGGCCCAGAGCTGCATGGTCAACGCCATGCGCAAGTTCCTGCTGGATCAGAACTTCATCGAGATCCACACCCCCAAGCTGATCGCTGCGGCCAGCGAGAGCGGCTCCGAGGTGTTCAAGGTCGATTACTTTGACCGCAACGCCTATCTGGCACAGAGCCCCCAGTTCTACAAGCAGATGGCCATGGCGGCCGGCTTCGAGCGCATCTTTGAGACCGGCCCCGTCTTCCGTGCCGAGAAGAGCTACACCAACAAGCACGCCACCGAGTTCTCCGGCTTCGATCTGGAGTTCAGCTACATCACCTCCTTCCGCGATGTCATGAAGATGGAGGAAGAACTGCTGAAGGCTGGCCTTGCCGCCGTCAAGGAAGCATACGGCGAGCAGATCCAGGAAGCCTTCGGTCAGGAGGTCATCGTCCCGGAGACGCCGTTCCCCGTGGTCAAGCTGGCCGACCTGTACAAGGGCCTGGAAGAGGAGTTCGGCTACACCGTCGATGATTCCGAGAAGGGCGACCTGACCACCGAGGCCGAGCGCCTGAGCTACGAGTGGGTCAAGAAGCACTATGGCCACGAGTTCCTGTTCATCACCGATTACTCCGCCGAGAAGCGCGCGTTCTACCACATGCGCGACGAGAACGGTGTGCCTCAGGGCTACGACCTGATCTGGCGCGGTGTCGAGATCACCACCGGCGCACAGCGTGAGCACCGCTATGAGGTGCTGAAGAAGCAGGCCGAGGAAAAGGGTCTGGCCGAGGATGTCAAGTTCTATCTGGAGTTCTTCCAGTATGGCTGCCCGCCGCACGGCGGTTTCGGTCTGGGCATCGACCGCCTGACCATGCTGCTCTGCGGTCTGCCCATCAAGGAAGCCGAGTTCCTGTTCCGCGGCCCCAACCGTCTGACTCCGTGATTTCGGGGACGTTATCATGAACGCCGCAGAACATTATACCACCCGCTACCTCGAACCGAAGGATCTGGACCAGTACAACGCGCTGCTGCGGTATACTTTTCAGGTCACGGAAGAGGAACTGACCGCCACCGGCTGGAAGGACGATGAGATCAAGCAGTCCAAGTTCCCGGTGCTGGAGCGCGCCGATGTGCTGGGCTGCTTCGATGGCGAAGACCTCATCTCGCAGTTTGCGGTCTACCCGCTGAAGATGAACATCTACGATACGGTGTACCATGTCGGCTTTGTCACCAGCGTCTGCACCTACCCGGAGTACACCGGGCAGGGCATCATGAAAAAGCTGATGATCCAGGGCCTGACCCAGATGCACGAGGAGGGCAAATCCTTCGCGCTGCTCTACCCGTATTCCATCCCGCTGTACCATCATCTGGGGTGGGAGATCGTCTCCAACAAGATCTCGTTCAACATCAAGGACCGGCAGATCCCCACCAAGGTCAAAGCGCCCGGCTACGTCCGCCGCGTCTCCTGGGACAACACCGAGTTCCATGAGCTGCACTCCCACTTTGCGTCCATCACCCATGGGTGCCTGTTCCGCAACAGCCTCGCGTGGGAGGAATACTGGCGCTGGGATGAGGACGACACCAATGTGGCCGTCTATTACAACGTCAAGGATAAGCCCTGCGGCTACATGGTCTACCTCATCAAGAACGACATCATGCACATCAAGGAAATGGTCTATCTGAACCGCGAGGCGCAGAAAGGCCTGTGGGAGTATATCCACGCCCACGATTCCATGATCGACGAGGTGCACGGCAGCACCTATTTCAGCGAACCCATCGCCTTTGAGATGGACGATGGCGACATCAAAGAGAGCATCCGCCCCTATGCCATGGGCCGCATCATCGACGTGGAAGACTTCCTCGCCGATTATCCCTGCGACCCGGACGGCGGCACCCTGACCATCGCGCTGGAGATCGAGGACAAGCTCCTCCCATGGAACGACCGCACCTTCACGGTGAAGTTCGAAAACGGCGAATGCACCCAGACGCAGGAACCGCCGGAGCATCATCTCAAAATGGGCATCGGCACCCTTTCCACCCTGCTGCTGGGCTATAAGACGGCAGAACGTCTGTATGAGCTGGAGCGCATCGAGGGCAGGGAAGAGGCCGTTGAGCGTCTGGACGATGTGCTCTTCCACAAGATCCCGTACATCTCGGATTACATCTGAACAAACCATAAAAACCCTCTCCGTCATTGCTTCGCAATGCCGCCCCGCCCAAAGGGCGGGGTCTGGTGCTGTATGTTACGGCATCAAAAAAGCTCCCCCTTTCGGGGGAGCAGGCATGCGTCAGCGTGGCGGAGAGGGTTTTTATTCGCTTAAAGGAGCGTCGGCACCACTTCGGCCAGCTTTTCAGCCAGCTGTGCGTGGCCGTGGCGGGTCAGGTGCATGAAGTCGATCTGGTTGAACTCGCACCCCTCTGCATCGAGGAAATGCACGTGGTTGCGTGCGGCGATCATCTGGAACTGCGCAGCCACCCCGCGGGACTTCTCCACGCAGCCGTCGCCCATGACTTCGTCGTGGAAGCCCTCCTTGATGCGGGGCGGTGCCACGATGAGGATGTTGGGCTCCTTGCCGCCCCAGCAGTCTACGCTCTTGCACTTCTGGATCAGCCGCTCCATCCCGGCGCCGATGCAGGCGGCGTTGGCACCAAAGCGCTCCTTGACGTCGTTCGTGCCCAGCATGATGATGAGCAGGTCGATGACCTCATGGCTCTTCAGCAGGGCATACGCGACGCTCAGAGCGTCCATGGATTCGTGGATGGGGTCTTCGAAAACGGTCGTCCGGCCGGACAGGCCCTCTTCGGTGACGAGGTACTGGCTGCCCAGCGCGGTCTGCAAACGGCAGGTCCAGCGCTCGTCCTCGTTGAAGCGGATGCCGCCGTCGGCGTTGTCCTTCGGGTCGGCGCAATAGCCGTGGGTGTTGGAGTCGCCCAGGCAGAGAATGTGAGTTTTCATCGCAAATACACTCCTTTTTGAGTTATCGTTCCGGATGGTTCTGGCGGAAATAGTAGATGGCGCCGACCATTCCGGCGTCGTTGTGCAGCTGGGCGGCGCGGATCTCCAGCCCTTCGGCAAAGGCAGGCATCACGGAGGCTTTCACCTTGGCCGCAATGGGGTCGATGAGCAGCTTCTGCTGGGCGCTCACGCCGCCGCCGATCAGGATCAGCTGGGGGTTGAAGATGTGCACCATACCGGCAAGCCCCTGCGCGATCTCGTCCGTCCAGTGGTCCAGCAGGGCAAGGATAGTTTCATTGCCTGCCTGCGCGGCGGCGAAGATCGCGCGGCCATTCGTCCAGGCGGGGTCTTTCTCCTGCGCAGCACGGACGAGTGCGGTGGTGGCGGCGTAGCGCTCCCAGCAGCCCGCAGCCCCGCAGGTGCACGGCACACCATCGAGCGCGTGGAGCCGGTAGTGGCCCAGCTCACCGCCCAGACCACGGGCACCTTCCAGCAGGCGGCCCCCGGTCAGGATGCCGCCGCCGACGCCGGTGCCCAGCGTCACGCCGATGACGTCGGTATAGCCCTTTGCGCCGCCGACCCAGACTTCGCCCAGGCACATGCAGTTGGCGTCGTTCGCTACGGTCACGGGCAGGCCGAACAGCGATTCGAGTTTCGCTTTGATGGGGGAGCCGATGTAGTGGGGCAGATTGCCGCAGGTGCCGACGACCGTTCCGGCGCGGCTGTCGATCTGTCCGGTGGCCGAAACGCCCACGCCGACAAGGGCGGCAGGGGAGAGGCCCTGCGCTTCCACAAAGGCTTTGGCTGCCTTGCACACCGTGGTCAGGATGGGTGTCTCGTAGCCGTCAAAGCTGACGCTCTCCTCGGCTTTGGCCAGCACGGCACCGGTCTCATCCACGATGCCCAGCTTGACGGAGGTGCCGCCGATATCAATGGCAAGATACTGTTTTGTCTTCATAAAAACGTCTCCGCGTCAGTGGTTCATGGCGTTGATGGCACCGGTGAAGCGGGCCGTGATCTCAGCGGGGCGGGTGATGGCACCGCCGACCACGAGGGCGAATGCACCGGCTTCCAGTGCCTTGACGGCCTGTTCGGGATAGTGGATGTGCCCCTCGGCGATGATCTTGGCCGGGCACTCGGCGGCCAGCTTGTGGACGAACGCGAAGTCGATGTCGTTGATGCCCTGAGTCTCCGGGGTGTAGCCGCGCATCGTGGTGCCCACAAAGTCAGCACCGGCTTCGGCGCAGGCCATGGCATTTTCAAAATTGTCGCAGTCGGCCATTAGCAGCTGGTCGGGATACTTCGCCTTGATGGCGCGGATGAATTCCGCAGAGGTGGAGCCGTCCGGGCGGAGCGCACCGGTGCCCTGCACGGCGAGGATGTCCACACCGCAGGCCACCAGCTCGTCCACTTCCTTCATGGTCACGGTGATGTACATCGGGGTGCCGGGGTAGTCCTTTTTGATGATGCCGATGACGGGCAAATCCACGACGGCCTTGATCTGGGTGATGTCGCGCACCGTGTTGGCGCGGATGCCGACGGCTCCGCTCATGGCGGCGGCTTTGGCCATCAGGGGCATCACGCCGCCCTCCTTGGTGTACAGCGGCTCGTGCTCCAGCGCCTGGCAGGAGACGATCAGGCCGCCCTTGATCTGAGCAAACAGTTTTTCCTTATCCATGGTATTTATCCTCCATTCTGATCTTTACGACTGCTTTGCGCACATTCCTGCAATCGGGCTGTGCAACGCCGGGCTTGTGCAGCTCGCCGGGGAAGAAGAGCACGAACCGCCCGCCGCCCAGAGTGCCGAACACGGCGTCCGGGCTGTCCTGAAAGCCGATGTCCGGGGCATAGGGCTTCACTTCGGTGCCGGGTGCGGTCTCGTAGCCCCAGCCTTCGCTGCCGGTCAGGTCGATCTGCAGATCGGCGTAGATGCGGTGGTATTCCGGGTGCGAGCCTTCGTTGGGGTGGAGTTCGGCATCCATCACGTTGATGAACACCGTGTCGCCGTCCACTTCGGTGCGGCCCAGCGGCAGGGTATTCAGGTCACAGGCCATCAGGAAGGTGATGGCCGTGTCGAGGTTCTTGTGGAAGCCCTGATACAGGGTCAGGTGCTCCAGAGTATCGCAGATCATAAGGTCCCTCCATCAAAAAGAGCGCCGACCCTCTCCCCTCAGAAACGAGACGGAAGAGGGGGCGCTTTTTCAGTTTACAGATTTACAGTTTCGCAATGGCAGCTTCGATCATGGCCTGTGCCTCGGCCACGATGGGCTCGTCTTCGGGGATGAGGCTGGGCATCGGCTCACGGACGCCGCCCAGCTCCAGACCGTACATCCGGCGCAGGATCTCTTTCTGCACGGCGTACAGGTTGCCGTGTGCCTCGCACATCTTGTAGATGATGCGGTCGGCCTCGTACTGGATGGCCTGAGCTTCCCGGATCTCGCCTTTGTTGATATGCTCGTTCATGGCCAGATACAGTTCGGGCATGACAGCATAGGTGCCGCCGATGCCGCCGTCGGCGCCGATGACGCGGCCGGAAACGAACTGCTCATCCGGGCCGTTGAAGACCACGAAATTGCCCTCGCCGCGGGCAGCGATGCCGGCATCCTTGAACATCTGGATGTCCTGGGTGGGCATGGAGCTGTTCTTGACGGCCACCACGTTGGGGTTCTTCAGCATTTCCTTCAGCAGGCTCATGGTCAGTGCCGTGCCTGCCAGCTGGGGGATGTTGTAGATGACGAAATCGGTGTGGGGAGCAGCAGCGGACATGGCGTTCCAATACTTGGCGATGGCATACTCCGGCAGGTGGAAGTAGATCGGGGGAATGGAAGCAATGGCGTCCACGCCCACGCTCTCGGCGTGCTTTGCCAGCTCGACGCTGTCGGCGGTGTTGTTGCAGCCGACATGGGCAATGACGGTGATCTTGCCATTGGCTTCGCTCATCACGGCTTCCAGGACCTGCTTGCGCTCGTCGGGGTGCTGATAGATGCACTCACCGGACGAACCGCCGACATACACGCCCTTGACGCCCTTGGCAATCAGGTGGCGGGTGAGGGCCTTGACGCCCTCCACGGAAATGTGGCCGTCCTTGTCATAGCAGGCATAGAACGCAGGGATGACACCCTGATACTTGGAAATGTCTTTCATGATACTTGTCTCCTTCTCTATCGAATCATGGTTCAGACGTTGTTTGTTGGGGGAGGGAAACCAAAACAGCAAGCTCGTGCGCTCTCTGTTCGGGCAGCGGGAGCAGCGCCCTCTTGCGGTGCCCTGCATCCGCTTCGGCCCTTGAGCGGGCCTTGCGTCTTGCAGACCGCTGCGCCAAAACAGCAAGCTCGTACGCTCTCTGTTCGGGCAGCGGAAGCAGCGCCCTCTTGCGGTGCCCTGCATCCGCTTCAGCCCTTGGGCGGGCCTCGCGTCTTGCAGACCGCTGCGCCAAAACAGCAAGCTCGTATGCTCTCTGTTCGGGCAGCGGAAGCAGTGCCCTCTTGCGGTGCCCTGCATCCGCTTCGGCCCTTGAGCGGGCCTCGCGTCTTGCAGACCGCTGCGCCAAAAATCCCTCCCTGTTTCCGCCGCAGGCGGCGGTCGGGATTTTAGCCCTTAACCGCACCCATTGCGATGCCCTTGGTGAAGTACTTCTGGAAGATGAGGAAGATGATGATGATGGGCACAGCAGCCAGTGCGGCACCGGCCATAATCAGGCCGAAGTCGGTGCTGTTCTCTGCCTGCAATTTTGCAATGCCCAGCGAAATGGTCAGGTTGCTGGTGCTGGACAGCATGATCAACTGCATGAAGTAGTCGTTCCAGCTGTTGATGAAGGTGAAGATGGCCAGCGCACCGACGCCCGGTTTGACCATCGGCAGAACGATGCTGATAAAGGTCTTCGCTTCGCTCGCACCGTCGATGCGGGCCGCTTCCAGCATTTCGGTGGGGATGCCCTCACTGAACTGTTTCATCAAAAAGACGCCGAACGGCCAGCCGACGATGGGGAAGATGACGGCCCAGATGGTGTTGTACAGGTTCAGGGAGCTCATCTCACGCAGCAGGGGGATCAGGATGACCTGCTTGGGCAGCGCCATGGCGCAGACGATGAGGGTGAACAGCACCTTGCGGCCGACGAAGCGCTTCTTGGCCAGCGCATAGCCCGCCATGGCGGCGGTGATGCAGGTCAGGATCATGGAGGTGACGGCCATGAACACGGTGTTGATCATCCAGCGCAGCGCAGCCGGAGCCGTGGGGCCGACGGAGAAATAGATGGGCTCGCCGTCGCTGCTGAACCGTGCGCTGAAGGGGATGGCCAGCTGCCACAGCGGAGCGCTCTTGCCCGCGAACAGCTTCTGGTAGTTGGTCAGCACCCACTCATGGGGCCACCACTCCGGGGTGGTGGAGTTGATGGCAGCGCCGGTCTTGAACGAACCGGTGATGATCCAATACAGCGGGAAAGCGAACGTCACCGCAACGATGCTGATCAGGATCAGCGTCAGGATGGTGTAGGCGCTGGCTTTCTTGAGCTTGCTGGGGTGCCGTTTCAACGGCTTTTGTTTCTTTTCAGTTGCACTCATTGTTTGGCACCTCCCTTAATTGTCCTGATTGCCCAGTTTGAACTGGACCGCCGACAGGATAGCGATGATGACCGCCAGCACAACGCCCATTGCATTGCCGTAGCCGTAGCGGTACAGCTTGAATGCGGTGTAGTAGATGTAGTACATGATGGTGTCGGTGCTGTGGTTGGGGCCGCCGGACGTCAGCAACTGGATCAGTGCGAAGCACTGGAAGGAGTTGATGGTGGTGATGACCAGGATGTACAGGGTGGTGGGCATGATGGCGGGCCACTTGATCTTCCAGAACGCCTGGAAATCGTTGGCACCGTCCACTTCGGCTGCCTCGACGATGGACTGGTCCACATTGCCCAGTGCGGAGACGTACAGAACGATGGGCTGGCCCACGGAGGTAGTCAGCAGGATGAGGATGATGCAGCCCAGAGCGAACCGCTCATCGCCCAGCCAGTTGATGTTCTTGTCGATGAGGCCGAACGTTTTGCCCAGATAGTTGAAGATGCCGTAGTAGTTGTTGTACATCCACTTCCACACGACGGTAACGGCGACCGAACCGGTGACGACGGGGAGATAGAACACGCAGCGGAAGAGACTGGTGGTCCACTCCGGCAGATCGACGATGGCCGAGCTGACCCACAGCGAGAACGCACAGGTGACAGGCACGGAGACCACGACGATGATGATGGTGTTCTTCAATGCGCCGATGAAGATGGGGTCTGCGAAAAGCTCTTTGTAGTTCGCCAGGCCAACGAAGATGTCGGCGCGGTTCATGGTGGAATCGAAGAAGCTCGTGACCACGCACAGGACCATGGGGTAGATGACGAATCCCAAGAAGAAGATCAGGCTGGGCAGAAGGAAGAGGTAGGATGCGATGGTCTCCTGCCGGACCAGTGCGCGGCTGCGCTTCGGCTCTTTGATCGATGCAGTCTTTGCAGCCAAGAAAATCACCAAACCTTTCGTTTTGATCGGCTCCCGACGGATTTTTTGCAAAAGAATTGCCCCTCCCTCGCCGGGATTTTCGAGGAAGGGGCAAGGGTTTTATCAAGAGATGACGGTCAGGATGGGGTGTGCAGCTTATGCCTCAGCAGTAGCGGCAGCGTTTGCATTCTGAACGAAGGTTGCAACGGCCTGCTCGACAGGCTCGCCGGTGCCGACGCGCTGCAGCATGTTCCACCACTCGGTACGAGCCGTTGCCCAGCCCGGAGTGATCTGGTAGTAGTCGCCCAGGTAGGACATGAACTTGGTGTACTCGCTCATGATGTCGTTGCCGGCGTAGATGTCGCCAACGCTCTCACGAACGGGGAAGTAGGTGGAAGCCAGAACGCTTGCGCCGACCTGGTCGGGGTCTGCTGCGATGAAGTCGATGAAAGTCTTGGCTGCTTCGATCTTGGCCTCGTCGCCGTTGTCAAAGATGCCGAAGCCCCAGATGCCGCCGCACAGCTTCGGGTCACCGCTCTCGGTGGGGAAGGCCATGGGGAAGATCTCGTCGCCGCTGTTGGTCAGGCCGGCGTCGTTGTTGTCGGAGTTCAGCTGCTGTGCGATGTTCCAGCAGAATGCCATCTGCAACGTGCCGTTGCGGAACAGGGTGATCTCCTCGCCGCCGTTGATGGAAGCATCAAAATTGACGCCCTTTGCATCGTACAGAGCCTGGATGGCCTTGATGTTTTCGGGGGAGTCAGCAGTGTACTTGGTGTGGGCTGCATCGGTGAAGGTGCCGCCATACATGTTGTTGATGATGGCGCGGGTGCCCTGGTCGCCGCCCTGGCCGCTGCAATAAATGGCTGCGACATTCTCGTAACCGCCATTGTACAGTGCATCAACGGTCTTCAGGAAGCCGTCGGTGCTCCAGGTGTGCTTGTCGGTATCAATGTACTGGTCTGCGCCCACTTCCTTGACCTTGGTCATATTGACGGCCATGCAGTGTGCGGTCATGCACAGGGGATATTCGTAGTAGTCACCGGCTTCGTTCTTGCAGGCGGATTCGACTGATGCGTAGATGTCCTTCTTGGCATCGTCGGTCCACAGGTCGTTCAGGGGAGCCATGACGCCCTTCTTGCCCCAGTTTGCGACCAGACGCTCCGGGCCTTCCATGATCAGGTCGGGTGCGCTGCCGCCCTCGATGGCGGTGTTGACCTGGTCGTCGCCGTTGGTGTAGTCCAGATACTCGACGGTGACCTTGATATCCGGATACTTTGCGTTGAAGCTGGAGATCAGCTCCTGCACAGTCTCATCCTTGCCCCAGCCGCCGATGGGGTATGTCCACAGCTTGATGCTTGCACCGGCAGAAGCGGTGCCGGAAGCAGCTGCGGAAGAGGCGGTCGAAGACGCTGCGGTGCTGGAAGAAGAGGAACCGCCGCATGCGGCCAGCGCGCCTGCTGCGCTCAGGATGCCGGCAGCCTTCAGGAAGGAGCGACGAGAGATACAATTTTTCATAACGAAATTCTCCTTGCATATCATATGTTTGCGGCTTATCGTGTCGAGCCGCTGTTGTTGCCTTTATTATAGAAAAATATTTTCATTTTGTCTATCTATGTAATACACAATTTTGAAAAAACTTTCTTGTGAACAACTACCAAATCAAGCGAAGAGAACGACTCTTTTTCAAAAAACAGCAGAATTTTTGGTGATTGTAGCCATTTTGTAACCATTGTAAAAACACGAATTTTACATAGCCTGAAAAAAGTTTTCGAAGACAAAAGGGACGTTTTTGTCTGATTTTGAAAAGAATTTTCGGAAATGAGTCATACTTTTCGGCTGAAATTGGACGCTCTGCACAGAAAACGGCGGTGATTTGTGGTGAAAGCCGCTCTTGCCAAGGAGGAAAGATTCTTTTATACTTTCATTAAGAAAGAGTCCCGGCAAAGGCGTCACAGCGGTATGTGCGGCGGAGCAGACGCGGATGCCGGGGAAAAAAGTAGGAGAGAAAGCTGACATGTCTACTAATTTCTGGGAGCTGCTGCACCAGCGGCAGGACGAGCTGACCAAATCCGGGCGGATGGTGGCGGATTACCTCATCCACCATGCCGACGAGGCGCAGTATCTTTCGATCTCGTCGCTGGCGCGGGAGTGCAAGGTGGCCGAGGCGACCGTTTTCCGGTTCTGCCGGGCGCTGGGGTTCGAAGGATATCATGAGATGCGTATCGCGCTGGCCCAGGCCAATGCGACCGCTTCGCTCATCAATCAGCAGGAGCCGGAACCGGGCACGACCACCGACAAGCTCTGTGAGCATGCGAGCGCGTTGTTCATCACGGCCATCAATGGCACCCAGAGCGCCCTTTCGCCGGATGCGGTGGACAAGGCTGTGGATCTGCTGCGGTCAGCAAGGCAGGTGTTCTGCCTGGGGCAGGGCGGCAGCATGTTGCTGGCCAATGATATCTGTGCCCGCTTTTCCAGCCTGTCCAACAAGTTCCGCACGGCAGGAGACAGCCATTTGCAGCTTCTCTCCGCCAGCCTGATGACGCCGGAGGATGTCGTGCTCTTCGTCTCCTATTCGGGCGCGACCCGCGATATGATGGAGACCCTGCGCACCGCAAAGGCATCCGGCGCAAAGATCGTCCTGCTGACCCACTACGAGGACTCGCCGGGTGCTGCACTGGCGGACGTGGTGCTGCTCTGCGGCGCACAGGAAAGCCCGCTGGATTCCGGCAGCATCCCCATCAAGGTGTCGGTGCTCTACGTGGCCGAGGTGCTGCTGCTCCGCTATATGCTGGATGACCCCCAGCAGGCCAATGATGCCCAGGATCGCACGAGCGAGGCCGTGGCCATCAAGCTGCTCTGATAAAAAAGGAAACCCTCTCCGTCAGCCTTGTGCGCTGGGAGAGGGTTCTATTTTTGCGTTTTGAGAATATAGTGTCTCTGAGAACGCCAGATGCGGACAGGAGGAGACCATTTTGGAAAAGCAGGAACGTTTGGAAGCCACGGTCTGCCGCGAAATCGGTGCACGCACCGGCGGCGAGATCCTGATCGGAGTGGTGGGCCCGGTGCGCACCGGCAAAAGCACCCTCATCAAGCAATTCATGGAGCAGCTGGTGCTGCCTGCCATCGAGGAGGACGACGCTCGCCTCCGTGCACGGGACGAACTGCCCCAGTCGGCGGCGGGGCGCACCATCATGACGACCGAGCCGAAGTTCATCCCGGAGCACGCCGTCCCGCTCCAGCTGGAAGGCGGCGGCGAGTGCCGCATCCGCCTCATCGACTGCGTGGGCTATATGGTGGAGGGGGCCATGGGCCACGAGGAAAACGAAAAGCCCCGCATGGTCAAAAGCCCCTGGTTTGAGGAAGAGATCCCCTTTGACCTTGCCGCCGAGACCGGCACCCGCAAGGTCATCCGGGATCACTCCACCATCGGCATCGTTGTCACCACCGACGGCACCATCAGCGAGATCCCGCGGGAAAACTATCTTCCCGCTGAACAGCGGGTCGTGGAGGAGCTGGAAGCGCTGGGCAAGCCCTTTGTCATCCTGCTCAACAGCACCCACCCGGACGCCCCGGAAACGCAGGACCTTGCAGCGCAGATGGAGCAGGCGTATGGGCGCAGTGTGCTGCCCGTGAGCTGCATCGACCTGGACCGCGCCGCCCTGCACGAGATCCTGCGGCGGGTGCTCTACGAGTTCCCGGTGCGGGAGCTGGATTTTGCCATCCCGCGCTGGGTCACCATGCTGGACCGGGGCCACTGGCTCCAAACGGAGATCTACACGGCCGCACTGGATTTTTCGGAGAAGATCTCCCGCATGAAGGATGTTCCGGCCCAGAACAGCGCCGGAGCCCTTGCCAGCGATTCGGTGGAGCGCTCCACCCTCAGCGGCATGGACCTCTCGGAGGGCATCGTGCGGGTGACCGTTCTGCTCAAGCCGGATGTGTTCTACCGGGTGCTCAGCGAGCAGACCGGCCTTGCCATCGGCGATGAAGCGGGCCTGATGCCCTGCATCATTGAGCTTTCCAGAGCCAGGCGCGAATATGAAAAGATCCGCAGTGCGCTGGAACAGGTGGAGGCCACCGGATACGGCATCGTGATGCCCACCATCGACGAGCTTTCGCTCGAAGAACCGGAGATCATCCGGCAGGGCGGGCGGTACGGTGTCCGTCTGGAAGCCAGTGCCCCCTCCATCCACATGCTCAAGGCCGTGATCCACACCGAGATCAACCCCATCGTAGGCACCGAAAAGCAGAGCGAGGATCTGGTGCAGAGCCTTCTGGGCGACTTTGAGTCCGACCCGGAACGGCTGTGGGAGTCCAACATCTTCGGCAAGAGCCTGCATGAACTGGTCAACGAGGGCTTGCAGAACAAGCTGCTGCACATGCCGCAGGAAGCCCGCGGCCGCCTGCAGGATACACTGGAAAAGGTCATCAACGATGGGTGCAGCGGCCTCATCTGTATTTTGCTGTGAACATTTCACTTCCCGCCAAACTGTGACAAAAATCTTGACATCCAGCCCGGCCCGTGGTATTATACACAAAGATAATATCGTGCGTGGGTGGTTCTGCGCATCAAATCTTTTGAGCTAGAGAGGTTATATATTATGGAACGTATCAAGACGATCGCTACTCGTGACCTGACCAAGAGCGTTGTGACCGGTGGCTGCGGCGAGTGCCAGACTTCCTGCCAGTCCGCCTGCAAGACTTCCTGCGGCGTGGCAAACCAGAAGTGCGAGAACAGCAACAAGTAATTTCTGCAAATCGGATGCCGCCTTTGCCGGGCGGCATTTTTTTATGTAACAATGGAATGGAGACTAAAATGGTACATCAGTATCAATTGAACGGCTATAACATCGTGCTGGACACCTGCAGCGGCTCGGTGCATGTGGTGGACGATGTGGCGTATGACGTCATCGCCCTGTACAAGGAGCGCTCCGCCGATGCGATCGTAGCGGCCATGCTCGAAAAGTACGGCGACCGCCCCGACGTGACCGAGGCCGACCTGCGCCAGTGCCTGGAGGATGTGGCCGCGCTGGAACAGGCGGGCAAGCTGTGGAGCCCCGATACCTACGCCGACATGGCCTTCGACTTCAAGAACCGCAACACCGTGGTCAAGGCGCTCTGCCTGCATGTGGCCCACACCTGCAACCTGAACTGCTCCTACTGCTTCGCCTCGCAGGGCCGCTATCAGGGCGACCGTGCGCTGATGAGCTTTGAGGTGGGCAAGCGCGCCATGGATTTCCTCATCGAGAACTCCGGCACCCGCCGTAACCTCGAAGTCGATTTCTTCGGCGGTGAGCCGCTGATGAACTTTGAGATGGTGAAGAAGCTGGTGGCCTACTGCCGCGAGCAGGAGAAGATCCACAACAAGAACTTCCGCTTCACCATGACCACCAACGGGATGCTGATCGATGAGGATGTGATCGACTTCTGCAACAAGGAGTGCCACAACGTCGTCCTGAGCCTCGATGGCCGCAAGGAGGTCCACGACCGCTTCCGCAAGGACTACGCGGGCCGCGGCAGCTATGACGTCATTGTGCCCAAGTTCCAGGAGTTCGTCCGGAAGCGCGGCGACAAGGGCTACTACATGCGCGGCACCTACACCCACTTCAACACCGACTTCACCAACGATATCTTCCACATGGCGGACCTCGGTTTCACTGAGCTGAGCATGGAGCCGGTGGTCTGCAAGCCGGACGACCCCAGCGCCCTGACCGAGGCCGACCTGCCCATCCTGAAGGAGCAGTATGAGATCCTGGCCAAGGAAATGATCAAGCGTGACCGCGAGGGCCGCGGCTTTACCTTCTACCATTACATGATCGACCTGACCGGCGGCCCCTGCATCTACAAGCGCATTTCGGGCTGCGGCTCCGGCACCGAGTACATGGCCGTGACCCCCTGGGGCGATTTGTACCCCTGCCACCAGTTCGTCGGCGACCCCAAGTACCGGATGGGCGACATCTGGAAGGGCGTCACCAACACCGCCGTGCGGGATGAGTTCAAGCACTGCAACGCCTACGCCCGCCCGGAGTGCAAGGACTGCTGGGCCAAGCTCTACTGCTCCGGCGGCTGTGCGGCCAACGCATACCACGCCACCGGCAGCATCACCGGCGTGTACGAGTACGGCTGTGAGCTGTTCCGCAAGCGGATGGAGTGCGCCATCATGATCCAGGTGGCCAAGAATCAGGAGCTGGCCGCACAGGGCATCGAGGTGCCCATCGAACTGGGCAGCACCTGCAACGCCTGCGCGGACGGCGAAGCTTGCGAATGAGCATGACCACGCCCATCGTGGACTTTGTGCAGAACTACGCAAAGTCCGGGACTTCCCGCCTTCACATGCCCGGCCATAAAGGGCAGGCTCTGCTGGGGTTTGAAGGGCTGGACATCACCGAGATCCGGGGCGCGGATGAGTTGTACGAGGCCGATGGCATCATCGCCCAGAGCGAGGCCAACGCGACCCGGCTCTTCGGCGCGGCCCATACCTATTACAGCACCGAAGGTTCGTCCCAGTGCATCCGGGCCATGCTCTGCCTGGCGATGCAGGCGGCCCCCGCCGGGCAGCGCCCGGTGCTGCTGGCGGCCCGCAACGCCCACAAAGCGCTTCTCTATGCCGCCGCGCTGCTGGATTTTGACATCCAGTGGCTCTGGCCCGCGCCGGACGCGGCCGGGGCGCTGTGCAGCTGCCCCGTGACCGAAGCTCAGCTTGCCGCTGCGCTGGACCGGCTGGCCGGACAGGGGAGAACCCCCTTCGGCGTCTACCTCACCAGCCCGGACTACCTCGGCGGGATGCAGGACATCGCGGCCCTTGCAAAGGTCTGCGATGCCCACGGTGTGCCGCTGCTGGTGGACAACGCCCACGGTGCCTACCTGAACTTTCTGGTGGGCGGCAGCCGCCACCCCATTGCATTGGGGGCGGCGATGTGCTGCGATTCCGGGCACAAGACCCTGCCGGTCCTCACCGGCGGCGCCTATCTGCATCTGGGGCCGAAAGCGCCCGTGCAGGAGGAAACGGCAGTCCGCAATGCGCTGGCGCTGTTCGGCTCCACAAGCCCGTCTTATCTGATCCTGCAATCCCTCGACCGGTGCAACCGGTATCTTTCGGAGGGGTATCCGCTGCGGCTCTACTCCTGCTGCGGGCAGCTGACCAGGATGCGCCGGGTGCTGAACGAGCAGGCCGCTGTGGCAGGCTGTCCGCTCCCGCTGGCGGTGGACGCCCCCACCCGTGAGCCGCTCAAACTCACGCTGGATGCGGCGGCACTGGGCATGACCGGCACCGCGCTGGCCGAGGCTCTGCGGCAGGACCGCATCGAGTGCGAATATGCCGACCCCCGGTATGTGGTGCTGATGTTCACCCCCGAAAACCCGGCACAGGATTATGAGCGGCTGGAAGCGGCAGTGGCACGGCTCTGCGCGGCTCTGCCGTCGGTCCCGGCTCTGCCGGAACCGGAAGCAGATGTCTTCACGGAACTGGCGGCGGAAGCTGCGCCGGTCTGCACCGTGCGGCAGGCGGTGTTCGCCCCGCAGGAGGTGGTTCCCGCCGAAACGGCGCTGGGCCGCGTCTGCGCGATGCCCACCGTCTCCTGCCCACCGGCGATCCCCATCGTGGTGAGCGGGGAACGCATCGGCCCGGCAGCACTGAAACTTTTTGCACGATACGGCATCAAAAATGTCGCAGTCCTGAAATGAATAGAAAGCGGCACCGGTCTGTAAAGCAAAACGGCTTTGCGGGCTGGTGCCGCTTTTGCATCCCGACGTGCGCCGAAATGCTTGACAGGCACTTCCGCAGATGATACGATTTGGCTATCAAACGGGAGCGCATCAAGACCGAAAGGAGAGATCCGAATGCTGGAGATCCGGCATCTGACCAAACAGTACGGCGAGAAAACGGCGGTGGATGATCTCACACTGACCATCCGGCCGGGAGAGATCTTCGGCTTCATCGGGCCGAACGGGGCGGGCAAGACCACCACCCTGAAATGTTGCTGCGGCATCTTGCAGCCGGATCGCGGCGAGGTGCGGGTGAACGGCTGTTCCATGCGGGACGACCCGCTTGCGGCCAAGCGTCAGCTGGCCTATCTGCCGGATGACCCGGCCCTTTATGGCTACATGACCGGCATCCAGTATCTGGATTTCATTGCGGACGTGTTCGGCGTCCGCGAGGCTGCCCGCGCCGAGCGGGTGCGGGTGTACGGCGAGCGTTTTGCGCTGACCGAAGCGCTGGGCCAGCCCATCAGCTCTTACTCCCACGGCATGAAGCAGAAGCTGGCCATTCTGGCGGCACTGCTCCACGCGCCCAAACTCATCCTGATGGATGAGCCGTTCGTGGGGCTGGACCCGCTGGCCTCCCACCAGCTCAAGCAGACCATGCGGGCCTTCTGCGATGCGGGCGGGGCCATCTTCTTTTCCACCCATGTGCTGGAAGTGGCCGAAAAGCTCTGCGACCAGGTGGCCATCCTCCGGCAGGGGCGGCTCGTGCGGGCTGGCTCCATGGCCGAGGTGCGGGGCGATGCTTCGCTGGAATCGGTCTTTCTGGAGCTGGAAGGGGTGCAGGATGGACACTGAGACCAGATGTCTGTTCCGCGCTCTGTTCCGGAAACAGCTGCGGGAGCAGGGGGCCTTCCTTGTCCGGAGCGCCAGCACCGGCAGACACCGCACCAGAGCGGGCCGGCTGGCGTTCGGAGCGCTGTATGGGGGCATCGTGCTGCTGGTGATGGGCAGTTTCTTCTCGCTGGCGTGGCCGCTGGGAGAGCTGCTGCTGCCCACCGGGCAGGAGGCACTGTACTTCCTGACGATGGAGCTTCTGGCGCTGGCTGTCGGCGTGTTTGCCGGGGCGTTTTCCAGCTATGGGAGCCTGTTTCAGGCCAGGGACAACGACCTGCTGCTGGCGATGCCCATCCCGCCGTGGATGATCTTTGCCGTCCGGATGAGCGGGCTGTACGCGATGTGCCTGTTCTATCTGCTGCTGCTCTGGGTCCCGGCAGAAGTGGTGTATGGGCTGTATGCAGCGTCTCCGCTGGGCGGGCTGCTGAGCGCGGCTCCCATGGCGCTGGTGCTGGCCGGGGCAGCGACCCTTCTGGCGGCGCTGCTGGGGTGGGTGGTCGCTCTCTGCACTGCGCGGGCCGCACACAAAACGCTGGTCACGGTCGCAGCAACCCTGGGGCTTGCGGTGGTGTATGATCTCGCCTACCAGCGGGGAATGTCTCTCCTTGAACCGATGCTGGGGCAGGCGGCGCTGGGAGAAAACAACACGGCCTTAACGGGCGCGGGGCGCTTTTTGGGAGGTGCCGCCTGCGGGGAACCGCTTCCGCTGCTGGTGCTGGCCGTTGGCATCGTGCTGCTCTGCGCGGCGCTGGGCAGGGCGCTTTCCGGGCCGTATCTGACCCTGATGACGACCCGGCACGGGGCCGTGAAACGGACGCGGGCGCGGCTGGCCCGCCGTTCCTCGCTGCGGCGGACGCTGCTGCGCCGGGAACTGCTCCATCTGGGCAGCAGCGCGTCCTATCTGCTCAACTGCGCCATGGGGTCGCTGGCGCTGCTGCTTCTCAGCGGCGCAATGGGATACAAGGCGGACGCACTGCGGGCGTTGGCGGCGCGGCTGCCCGCGCGGGAGCTGGGCGCGGTGCTGCTGACCTTCACGGTGGTGCTGGTGGCCGGGATGAACCTCCTCACTGTGCCGTCCGTCTCACTGGAAGGGGAACAGCTGTGGCAGCTGCAAAGTCTGCCGGTGACACCATGGCAGGCGCTGCGGGCGAAACTGGACCTGCATCTGCTGGTCACCCTGCCGCCCGCGCTGCTCTGCCTGGCTTGCGGGCTGGTGCTTCTGCGCGTGCCGTGGACTTCGGCCCTGCTGGCGAGCTTGCTGGTGGCCTTGGATGTTGTTTTCACAGCTGCCGCCGGGCTGATGCTCGGCGTGACGATGCCGCGCTTTCACTGGACGAGCGAGATGGCCGTCATCAAGCAGAACCCCAGCGTTCTGCTGGCACTGCTTGTCAACTGGGCCGCTGGCTTTGTGCTGGGCGTGGGGGTGCTGGTGCTGGCGCAGTTCGTGCCGGCCGAGGCCGCATGGATGGCAGCATTGGGCATCCTTGCCCTGGCCGATGGGGCTGCGCTCCGCTGGCTGAAGACGAAGGGCGCAGAACGATTGCGGAGATTATAAAAGATGAAAAGACCCTCTCCGGGCATTGCAGCAGAGCAAGGACGGAGAGGGTCTTTTTGGCGGATGCGGCTTATTCGATGCCGGTCACTTTGTAGTCCTGGTCTTCAACGGCCTTCTTCAGGGTCTCGTTGGCGACATCGGCGCTCAGGGTGACGACGGCGGTGCCGGTCTCGTGGCTGACCACGGCCTCGTGGACTTCGGGCAGAGCTTCCAGTGCCTTCTTCACGCGGGCCTCGCAGTGGCAGCACATCATGCCTTCAACGTGCAGGGTCTTTTTCATGGAACGTTCCTCCTTGACTGTGGATTCCGAAACGGGTTCGGTCGTATCTTCAGCCTGCGGCTGCGCGGCAGCGGGCAGGGCGGAAGTCTTGATCTTGTGGTCGTGTTTGGTGCTGTGCAGGTCGAACAGATTCAGGCGCAGCGCGTTGCTGACGACGCAGAAGCTGGACAGGCTCATCGCGGCGGCACCGAACATGGGGTTCAGCGTCAGGCCGAAGGGGATGAACACACCGGCGGCCAGCGGGATGCCGATGATGTTGTAGATGAAGGCCCAGAACAGATTCTCGTGGATGTTGCGCAGGGTGGCGCGGCTCAGGCGGATGGCGGCGGGCACATCGGAGAGCCGGGAGTTCATCAGCACCACGTCCGCCGCATCAATGGCGACGTCCGTTCCGGCACCGATGGCGATGCCGGTGTCGGCGCGGGTCAGGGCCGGGGCATCGTTGATGCCGTCGCCGACCATGGCGACCTTGCCGGAGGCTTGCAGCTTGCGGATGACGGCTTCCTTGCCGTCGGGCAGGACGCCAGCGATGACCTCATCCACGCCTGCCTGACGGCCGATGGCGTCGGCGGTGCGCTGGTTATCGCCGGTGAGCATCACGACCCGGATGCCCATGTTCTGCAATTCACGGATGGCGCGGGGGCTGTCCTCCTTGATGGTGTCGGCCACGGCCACTACGCCCAGCAGACGACCGGCGCCGCCGAAGTAGAGCGGCGTTTTGCCCTCACTTGCCAGCGCGGCGGCTTTTGCCTTCAGGCTGGCGGGTACAGCGGCCTTTGTCGCAAGGAAGGACGCATGGCCTGCGTAAATTTCTTTGCCGTCCAGCGTTGCAGTCAGGCCGTTGCCGGGCAGGGCTGCAAAGTCGGAGATTTCCGGGGCCTCGATGGCGTTGGCCTCGGTGTAAGCGAGGATGGCCTTGGCCAGCGGATGCTCGCTCCTGCGCTCCAGCGCGGCGGCAAGGGTCAGCAGCTCGTTCTCGGAAACGCCCTCGGCGGGCAGAATGTCGGTGACCTTGGGTTCGCCGCTGGTGATGGTGCCGGTCTTATCCAGTGCCACGATCTGGGTGCGGCCTGCGGCTTCCAGCGAAGCGGCCGTCTTGAACAGGATGCCGTTCTTGGCCCCCAGACCGTTGCCGACCATGATGGCCACCGGTGTGGCCAGACCCAGCGCACAGGGGCAGCTGATGACCAGCACCGAGATGCCGCGGGCCAGTGCATAGCCGAACTCCCGGCCCAGCAGCAGCCAGACGATGGTGGTGACCACAGCGATGGAGATGACCGCCGGGACGAAGAAACCCGACACGGTGTCGGCAATCTTGGCGATGGGGGCCTTGGTGGCGGCGGCGTCGCTGACCATCCGGATGATCTGCGCCAGAGTGGTATCTTCGCCCACGCGGGTGGCCTCGCACCGCAGGAAGCCCGACTGGTTGGTGGTGGCGGCTGAGACCTTGTCGCCCTTGGCCTTGTCTACCGGGATACTCTCACCGGTCAGTGCGCTCTCGTTCACGGCACTGCTGCCTTCCAGCACGATGCCGTCCACCGGGATGTTCTCACCGGGGCGGACGACAAAAACATCACCCTTGCGCACTTTCGCGATGGGGACGCTGACTTCGGTGCCGCCCCGCAGGAGGGTGGCCGTTTTGGGGGCCAGCTTCATCAGGCTCTTGAGCGCGTCGGTGGTCTTGCCCTTGGAGCGGGCTTCCAGCATCTTGCCCACCGTGATGAGGGTCAGGATCATGGCGGCCGACTCAAAGTAGAACTCCATCATATAGTGCATGACGAGAGCGTCGTTGCCATCCACCTGCGCACGGGTCATGGCGAAGAGGGCGTAGGTGCTCCAGAGGAAGCTGGCCGAGGAACCCAGCGCCACCAGTGTATCCATGTTGGGGGCACGGTGGAGGAGGCCCTTGAAGCCGTTGATGAAGAACTTCTGGTTGATGACCATCACGATGCCCGCCAGCAGCAGCTGAACGAGGCCCATCGCGACGTGGTTGCCGTCGAACCAGTGGGGGAGCGGCCAGCCCCACATCATATGCCCCATGGAAAAGTACATCAGCACCGCCAGGAAGAGAAGGGAGGCGATGAGCCGCTTTTTCAGTTTGGGGGTCTCGTGGTCGGCCAGGGCGTCGAGGTCAGCGCTGGGGTCCGGGGCGGCGGTGGGCCCGCCTGCTTTAGGGCTGGCGCCATAGCCTGCATCCTGCACCGCCTTGACGATGGCGGCGGCACTCGCGGTGCCCTCCACGCCCATGGAGTTGGTGAGCAGGCTCACCGAGCAGCTCGTGACGCCGGGCACGGCGTTTACGGCCTTTTCCACCCGTGCAGAGCAGGCCGCGCAGCTCATGCCGGTAACGTTGTATTGTTCCATAGTCTCACTCCTTGCGATGGGTCAGCTTGTCCGAAAAAGGGTCATTTCATGAGTTTGGGCAGCAATTTCAGCAGCTCATCCAGCTTTTCGTCGCTGCCCGCGCGCAGGTCGTCCGCGACGCAGGTGCGCACATGCTGGCTGAGCAGCTCTCTGGAAAAGGCGTTCAGCGCAGAGTTTGCCGCCGCCACCTGCACGAGGATGTCGGCACAATAGACGTCTTTTTCGACCATGCCGCGGATGCCCCGGATCTGGCCCTCGATGCGGTTCAGCCGGTGGATGAGGCTCTTGTACTCCTCCTCGCTCCGCTTTTTGTGGCGGCAGCAGCAGGCGTGCAGGGTCTCTGCTTCGGCCTGCGCTGTTTCGGCAGCTGCATCTTCGCAGCAGGGGGCAGGGGACGCTTCGTGCAGGGCACAGCGGGGGCAGGGTTCCATCTCGCTGCTCATGGGAACAACTCCTTTCAAATTACCCCTTGGGGGTATCTTTCGTACAAGGGCATTGTAGCACAGCTTGTCCTACAGAACAAGTAGGAAATGAAAATTCAATTGTGAATTTTTCGTGAACACAGAAGACAAAAAAGAAGGAACTGAAGAGACTCCCCCAGTCACCTTCGGTGACAGCCCCCTCGGAGAGGGGGCCTAAAGCCTCCCTCCTAGAGGGAGGTGGCATCGCGTGAGCGATGACGGAAGGAGTTTCTTCAGCTCCTGAAAGGCAAGCGCTTATTCGCAGAACTTCCGCATAAAGGCGATGTCGCTGGCGGCGCGGGCGGGGACGGCTTCCTCGCGCAGGACCGGGAAGGCGGCCTGCGGCATCTGCTTCAGCATGGCGAAGCCGCCTGCATAGTCCACGCAGGAATCCTCCAGGCTGGTGGAGTACAGGGTGCCGTCCGGCCGGAAGTTCTGGCCCTTGAAGTGGACGGCGGTGATCTTGTCGCCGTACCAGCTGCCCACCTTGTCCCAGATGCGGCGCTGCGCGTCCAGCGAAGCGTCCTCCGGGCCGACGTAGTTGGCGAAATCGCAGAGGACGCGCAGGTTGGGGCTGGCGATGGTGTCCAGCACCATCTTGACGGCCTCCGGGGTGTTCATAGCGTGGTAGTAGACGCACTCCACGGCGAACAGCACCCCCTGCTCCTCACAGACGGGCAGGATCTCGCCCAGGCTGCGGAGAAGGGCTTCCTGCGCTTCTTTGCGGGTGACGCCGGGCTGCTTGGCCATGTTGGTGGTCTCGCTGCCCATGCAGCCGGCATGCAGAACTTTGGCGACCGGGATCTGGCTCAGCACCTTGGCGACCTCGGCGCGGCGCTTGTCCTCGTCGGCATAGCCCAGCTCGACATAGGTGCCGTTCACCGCGATGGAAACACCGGCAGCGGTGGCTGCGGCGCGGGTGGCCTCGACCAGTTCCGGGGTGACATCGGCATAGCTCTTCACGCCCTCAATGGCCTTGGTGTAGGCCAGCTGGGTGCAGGCAAAGCCCGCCTTGCCGATGGAAGCGAACAGCTCATCCGGGGTGTGACGGCCAAAATCGTGCCCGCGGGCACCGATCACAAATTCAGGCATGGCTTCCTCCTTCTCCAAAGATGCGTTCTGCGAACAGGTGCAGCTCCTTGCCCCACCAGTACCAGTCGTGGGAGACATCGCTGCCCCAGAACTCGCAGTGGGCGGGCAGCCCGGCGGCGGTCAGGGCCTCGGAGAGGGCGCGGGTGTCGGCCTGTGCCTCTTCCTCGTAGCTGCCCTGCCCGGCGCAGAGGATGAGGTCGTTCTCCTCCGCCTTGGCAAAGGCCTTTTTGTCCACGAGGCCGGTCTCGGTCAGGTAGGCGAGGGGTGCATTGCGGAGCACGAGGTCGTCCTCGGCGCTGCCCAGAAAGCGGCTCATGTCGTACAGGCCGGACAGACCGATGGCACCGCCGAACACCTCCGGGCGGCGCAGGCGGCAGTTGACGGCCTGACAGGCACCGGTGTCCACGCCGACGCACCAGATGCGCTGGCCTTTCTCGGTCTGGTTCAGTTCCCGGATGCGGGCGGCCAGCTCGGTGGACAGGTAGTTGAAATACTTTTCCTGCATCTCGGCCCGGCGGCGGGGCGCAGCATCCCCGGCCAGCAGGCTCTCGGCGTCGATGCCGTCGGCGGTGAAGAGCTGGAGCTTGCCGCTGCTCAGCAGGGAAGCCACCGCTTCGGGCATCCCGTTGTTCTCCCAATCGTAGAAACGGCCCCCGCGGGCGGGCAGGGCCAGCACCGGCACACCGGCCGTGCCATAGACCTTGAACTCCATTTCGCGGCCGAGCATCCGGCTCCACTCTTTATAATAGGTACCTTGCATCATGGAAGCATCCTCCTGAATTTATACGAATTGATTCCGCACCGGGTCGTATCCATACCCGGCGGCAGCGAGCGTTGCGCACAGCGCGGCCTTGTCCTCGTCCAGGTCGTCGCACAGTGCGTCGAGGCTGGGGTAGAAGTCGCGCAGCTTCAGGTTCACCATGCTCAAAAGCATGATGGGGTCATGGGGCAGAGCCATCTGAAAAACCTCCTCCTGGAAAACAAAAAAGCCGGTCACTCGACAAAGTGACCGGCAGATGCAGCTACTTAGACAGCGCGGGTAACTTTGCCAGCGCGCAGGCAACGGGAGCATGCGTAGATATACTTGGGAGAACCCTCCACGACCGCCTTGACACGACGGACATTCGGCTTCCAGGTACGGTTGGAACGGCGATGGGAGTGGGAAACCTTGATACCAAAGGTAACGCCCTTGCCGCAGCATTCACACTTAGCCATGATACTTGCACCTCCTAGCAGTGAAGTAAGGAATTCAAAATAATCAGCTTGACTATTGTACCAGAGTCGGGCAGAAATTGCAAGCATTTTTTTGAAATTTCTGTAACCTTTTTTATCTGTGGGCCAAGCCCTTGTCTGAAATCGAAAAACATAGTACAATAAGACAAAATAATCCACTGTTAGGAGAATACGATGACCTCACGCGGACTGTACTATCTGATCCGGGCGCTGGTGACGCTGGTCGCCATCCCGTTCCACGAAGCGGGCCACGCCCTCGCCGCCTGGCTGCTGGGCGACCCCACGGCCAAGCGGGAGGGTCGGCTGTCGCTGAACCCGTTCCGCCACTTTGACCTGATGGGCACCCTGTGCATGGTGTTGGCGGGCGTGGGCTGGGCAAAGCCGGTCTCCACCGACCCGCGCAATTTCAAGAACCCCAAGGCGGGCATGGCGCTCACGGCGCTGGCAGGCCCGGTGGCGAACCTGCTCCTGGCCTACCTCGCGATGGTGGTCTGGAAGCTGCTGTATTACTGGGCCCCGGTCACGGTCGGAACCGTGTTTGCAGCCCGCTTCCTGCAATATCTGGTCATGATGGACGTCAGTCTGGCAGTGTTCAACCTCATCCCGGTGCCGCCGCTGGACGGCAGCCGGGTGCTGCTGGCGGTGCTGCCCCAGCGCATCTACTTCGGCATCATGAAATATGAGCGGGTGATCCTCATCGTCATGCTGGCGGTGGTCTGGAGCGGCTTTCTGGACGGCCCGCTCACCCTGCTGAACGATGCCGTGTGGGACCTGCTGGATCTGGGCACCGGCTACATCGACCAGATCGCCTATTCCATGTATTACGCATCCATCGGGACGGTGATCTGATTGGCAGAAGAGCTGACGTTCCATCTGGCGGACTTCGAAGGCCCGCTGGAACTGCTGCTGACGCTGGTGCAGAAGCATAAGATGGACCTGCACAACATCCCCATTCTGGAACTCATCGACCAGTACACCCGCACCGTGGCGGCGGACACCGGAGCCGACCCGGAGACGGCCAGCGCCTTCATCGAGATGGCGGCGCATCTGGTGGAGATGAAGAGCTATCTGCTGCTGCCCCGCAGCGAAGAGGGCGAGCGGATGAAACAGGAACTGACCGGCCAGCTCATCGAGTACGACCAGTGCCGCCGGATGGCCGGGGCATTGCGCGCAAAAGGGGAGCAGGCCCCGGTCTTCGTCCGGAGACCGCTGGAAGTGGAGCAGGACAACACCTACGACCTCTTCCACTCGCCGCAGGTGCTGGCGGACTGCTGGCAGGCACTGGCGGGCCGGAAAGCGGCCGTCGTCCGGCAGCCCACCCAGCAGCAGTTCGAGCCGCTGGTGTCCGCGCCGGTGGTGTCGGTGAACAGCCGGGTGGTCTATATCCTGCGCCAGCTCATCGGGGGCAGTGCCCGGAAGCTGGGGCAGCTGTTTTCCCGCCGCCAGAGCCGGAGCACCCATGTGGCTACCTTTCTGGCCCTGTTGGAACTGGTGCGCGGCGGGCGTGTCACCCTCGGCCCGGACGGTGCGATGACCATGCGCCGCGGGCGGCTGGACCGCACAAAGGAGAACGAATGAACCAGAAAAAACTGCGAGCCGCCGTGGAGGCGATGCTCTTTGCCTATGCGGAACCCATCGGAGCCGACAAACTGGCCCAGGCGCTTCAGATGCCGGTCTCCAGCGTGGAACCGGTGCTGGAAGAATTGCGCACCCGCTATGCCCGCGAGGACAGCGGCCTGTGCCTGCTCCACCTGAACGCCCACTGGCAGCTGGCCACCAAGGCCGACTTTGCCGAACCGGTCCGCCGGGTGCTGGATACCCGGCGCTCGGTGCCGCTGGGCCCGGCGGCGATGGAGACGCTGACCGTCATCGCCTACAACCAGCCGGTCTCCCGCGCATTCATTGAGCAGGTGCGCGGCGTGGACTCCTCGTCCAGCGTGTCCGGCCTGCTGGAAAAAGGCCTCATCGAAGAGGCCGGGCGGCTGGACCTGCCCGGACGACCGGTGGCGTTCCGGACGACGGATGTGTTTCTGCGGTGCTTTGGCCTGTCCAGCCTGGACGACCTGCCGCCCATCCACAGCAGTGAAGAAAGCGGGGGAGAGGTATGAGTGTTCTGAGCGTTTTGGGAGCGGTGCTGCTCGTTCTCTTGAAAGGGATCGGCATCCTGCTGCTGGTGGTCGTGATCCTGGCGGTGGTGCTGCTGTTCTGCCCCTTCTGCGCGGATGTGCAGTGGGAGAACGATGTGCTGACCATCCGGGCCGGTGCGCTGGGGCTGACCCTGCCGGTGTTCCAGTATCCTGCACCGGAAAAGCCAAAAAAGAAAAAGAAGAAAAAACCGGCCGGACAGAAAGCGGACAAGAAGCCCAGGCCGGAGACCCCGCCCCGCAAAAAGGCCCGGCTGACCCTGAACATCCTCTGCACCATCCTGCGGGTGGCGGGCCGGCTGACCAGAGCCATCATCGGGTCGCTGCGCATCACGAAGATCGACGTCGTGCTGGGCGTCCGAGGCGAGGACCCCGCCGAAGCTGCCCGCAGCTATGGCAGGCTGAACGCCTGGCTCTATCCGGCACTGGGCTTCCTCGACCGGTTCGTCTATCTCGATTTTGAGCAGCTGCGGCTGCTTCCGGATTTCGGCTCGGCCCAGCCGGCGGTGCAGGACCGGGTGTCCTTCCGGGTGTCGGCACAGGCGTATGCCATCGTCTTTACGGCAGTGCGTGTGCTTTACGAGTTCTGGCGCGAAAAAGTGCTGGACGTCTTCCTATAATTTGGTTATAATATAACTGTATGGTGTGTTCTGCCTGTCCGCTGCGGCGGGGGCAGTTCCGGAGAAAGCGTTCCCGCTTTTTCCCACTCATTGAAATAAGGAGGCCGATTTTATGGCTGAGCATCCGATCCAGGGTTTAATGAACGTCACGATGGACAAGGTCCGTCAGATGGTGGATTCCAACACCATCGTGGGCAAGCCCATCACCACCGAGGACGGCACCACCATCCTTCCGGTGTCCAAAGTCAGCTTTGGCTTTGCATCCGCAGGCACGGACTTTGACGGCAAGAATGCTGCCAACAAGGACCTGTTCGGCGGCGGTTCCGGCGCGGGCGTCAACATCCAGCCGGTGGCCTTCCTTGTCATCAAGGACGGCTGTGTCCGCACCATCCAGCTGTCCGACGGGGCCAACACCGTGGACCGCGCCCTGACCATGATCCCCGAACTGGTGGAGAAGGTCAGCGCCCTCATCGACAGGAAGGGCGGCAAGGCGGCCCCTGCGGAGACCGGCCCCGAAACGCCCAACGCGTAAGAAAAGGCGCATGAGCTTCCCCTTGAGGGAAGCAGCCGAATGAAGCAAGATGGATGAGGCAAACGCGCGAAAATGCGCACCCTCATCCGGCACTGCGTACCACCTTTCCCGCAAGGGCAGGGCTCTTCAGCGCGGTGCATTTTGAGCGCCGGGAGGCGCACAAGGAGTAAACGAACAATGGCAGAAGAACGTATTCAGAAGATTATGAGCGAGCAGGGCCTGTGCTCCCGCCGCGCGGCCGAGCAGATCATTGCCGAGGGCCGCGTCAAGGTCAACGGCCACCCGGTCAAGGTGGGCGACAAGATGGACCCCAACCGCGATGTGCTGCATGTGGATGATGAGCGCATCTACATCCAGAAGAACCAGCAGCTCTACTATCTGGCGCTGTACAAGCCCCGCGGCTACGTGACCACCGCCAGCGATGAGCTGGGCCGCAAGACCGTCATGGAGCTGGTCAGCGACATCCCCGCCCGCCTCTACCCGGTGGGCCGCCTGGATAAGGACAGCGAGGGCCTGCTGCTGATGACCAACGACGGTGCCTTTGCGCAGGCCGTCACCCATCCGTCCGGCGGCATTTCCAAGCTGTACCGCGTTACCGTGCAGCCCCGTGCCGACGAGAGCCAGATCCTGAAGATGAGTTCCGGCGTCGTGCTGGACGATGGCACCAAGACCATGCCCTGTGCCATCAATGTCGTGACCGACGAGCCGGGCCGCACCGTGATGGAGATGACCCTGAAAGAGGGCAAGAACCGCGAGATCCGCCGGATGTGCGAGGTCGTCGGGCTGGAAGTCGTCCGCCTGAAGCGGAACGCCGAGGGCGTCGTCAAGCTGGGGATGCTCAAGCCGGGCACCTACCGCGAGCTGACCAAGGCAGAGATCAACGGCCTGCGCGCCGCAGCCGCCAAGGGCCGCGCCCAGACCCGCAGCGCAGCGCTGCAATCCAAAGCGGCCGAGCGCCGCCCCCGCGGCCCGGTGGGGCAGGGCGCAAAGCGCGGCGAGCGCAATGCACCCGCAAAACGGAGAAAGTGATGGTCCCCACAGCATCTTTGTCGGGCAGACCAAGGCGGCCGGGCCTGAGATGGAAAAGATTGTGAGATTTTCCCTCAAAAATGGGGCGTTCGGCACTTGAGAATCCTGACAAAATATAGTATAATAAACCTAATTTTGAAAGCTCAAAATAGACAAAGCAGGAGGTCTTACCATGGCTTCAAAGATCAACAAAGGAGAAATCCTCGCCAAGTTTTTCGATGACGGGGAATATACCGCACTGTTTGCGGACGGCGCGGTGAGCGCTGCCTGCGGCTATGCGGCTGGCCAGCAGGCCTACGCCGTCTACCAGAACGGCGAGGCAGTCACCGTGAAGGATGTTGAGAAGAACATCAAGGTCCTCGAAATGGCTGCTCAGACGGGCTGCCCCGTGGTCACGTTCTACAACTCGGTCGGCGCAAAGCTGGCAGAGGGTCTGGACGTTCTGACCGCGACCGCCAAGCTGAACGCTGCCATCGCCAAGGTGTCCGGCGTCGTGCCTCAGGTGGCAGTCGTCACCGGTGTGTGCGGCGGTACCAGCGCCCTGAACGCTGCCAGCGCAGATGTCTGCGTCATGGCAAAGGACGCCGAGCTGTTCTTCACCGCTCCCTTCACCTCTGCTGCCAAGGGCGACAAGGTCGCAGATGCAGGCTCCGCTGAGGCTGCTGCCAAGGCTGGTGTTGCTGCCATCGTGGCCGAGAGCGCGGCCGAGGCTGCGGAGAAGGCTGCCCACATCGTGGGTCTGCTGCCCGCCAACAACCTGACCGGCCCCGCCATCTTCGAGTTCGAGCAGCCCACCGCGGTCCTGGCCGCTGGTGCCGCTCCGGAGAAGGCTGCTGCTGCCCTCATTGATAAGGACAGCGCCGTGGAGCTGTTTGCAGGCTTCGGCAAGAGCGTCTACACCGCATTTGCTACCATCGGCGGCAACGCTGTCGGCGTGGTGGCGACCGGTGAGCAGCTGTGCCACAACTGCGTGTCCAAGGCTTCCCGCTTCGTCCGCCTGTGCGACGCCTTCAGCGTCCCCGTGCTGACCATCGTGGACACCAAGGGCTTCGTTCCCAGCGCGACCGACGACATCGCCGGCGGCATCCGTGAGGCTGCCCGTCTGGCTGCTACCTATGCAGACGCCACCACCGCGAAGGTCGCTCTGCTGGCTGGCAAGGCTGTGGGTCCGGTCTACACCGCTCTGGCCAATGCCGACCTGAAGATCGCCGTCAACGGCTGCGTGGTCAGCGCTCTGGAGCCCAACGCTGCCGTTTCCGTTCTGTACAAGAGCGAGATCGACGCTTCCGACAACATCATCGCTGCGACCAACGCCAAGGCTGCTGCCTACACCGCTGAGGTGTGCAGTGCCGCCAATGCTGTGGCCTGCGGCGCTGCCGATATGACCTGCGACGCTGCCAACGCACGCGCAAGCGTTGTGGCTGCATTTGAGCTGCTGAGCACCAAGCGTGCTGCCCGCCTGCCCAAGAAGCACGGCAACATGGCTCTGTAAGCGTTCCGATCGTAAAACGTACATAGGATAAATGATTGATTCAGGAGGGTCCTTCCATGAAGTATTACAATATTACCGTCAATGGTGTTGCTTACAGCGTCTCCGTTGAGGAGACCGCCGCTGGCGCAGCTCCCGTTGCGGCTGCCGCTCCCGCTGCTCCCAAGGCTCCGGCTGCTCCTGCTGCCGCTCCCAAGGCTGCTGCTCCCGCCGCTGCTGCCGGTGCCGTCACCGTCAAGGCTCCCATGCCCGGCAACATCCTGGATGTCAAGGTCGCAGCCGGTGCATCCGTCAAGGCTGGCGACGTGCTGGTCATCCTGGAGGCCATGAAGATGGAAAACGAGATCGTCGCTCCGCAGGACGGCACCGTTGCTTCCGTCAATGTCAACAAGGGCGACACCGTCAACTCCGGTGACGTTCTCGTCTCCATGAACTGAGAACGAAGGGAGAGGTGACAACCATGGCTAAAAAGCCGATCAAGATCACGGAAGTCGTCCTGCGCGATGCGCACCAGTCTCTGCTGGCCACCCGTATGACGATGGACGACATGCGTCCCATCCTGCCCGAAATGGATAAGATCCCGTATTTCTCTGTCGAGTGCTGGGGCGGCGCTACCTTCGATAGCTGCATCCGCTTCCTCGACGAGGATCCCTGGGAACGTCTGCGCATCCTGCGCAAGGAGCTGCCCCACCAGAAGCTGCAGATGCTGTTCCGCGGCCAGAACATGCTGGGCTACCGCCCCTATGCAGATGACGCCGTCGAGTACTTTGTGCAGAAGTCTGTTGCCAACGGCATCGACGTCATCCGCATCTTCGACGCACTGAACGATGCCCGCAACCTGCAGACCGCCATCAAGGCAGCCAACAAGGAAAAGGCACATGTGCAGGGCTGCATCAGCTACACCCTGAGCCCCGTGCACAACAACGAGTACTACGTCAAGTATGCCAAGACCCTGGAAGAGATGGGCGCTGACTCCATCTGCATCAAGGATATGGCTGGCCTGCTGACTCCGTACACCTGCTACGACCTGGTCAAGGAGCTGAAGAGCACCCTGTCCATCCCGGTCGATATCCACAGCCACTACACCGCCGGTCTGGCTTCCATGTCCCTGCTGAAGGGCATCGAGGCCGGTGCCGACATCGTCGATACCGCCATGAGCCCCCTGAGCGGCGGCACCAGCCATATGGCGACCGAGAGCCTGGTCGCAGCTCTGCAGGGCACCGATTACGATACCGGTCTGGACCTGAAGCAGCTGAACGTCGTCCGCGCATACTTCGCAAAGCTGCGCGAGAAGTACATCGCCAACGGCCAGATCAGCCCGAAGTCTCTGGGCGTCGATGCCAACACCCTGCTGTATCAGGTGCCGGGCGGCATGTTCTCCAACATGCTCAAGCAGCTGAAGGATGCCGGCAAGGAAGACAAGCTGGACGAAGTGCTGGCTGAGATCCCCCGCGTTCGCGAGGACGCCGGTTATCCTCCGCTGGTCACCCCCACCAGCCAGATCGTTGGCACCCAGGCCGTCTTCAACGTCATCCTGGGCGAGCGCTACAAGATGGTCACCAAGGAGTTCAAGGGCCTGGTCCACGGCGACTACGGCAAGACTCCCGCTCCCATCAGCGCCGAGTTCACCAAGAAGATCCTGGGCGACGAGAAGCCCATCACCTGCCGCTTCGCCGACACCCTTGCTCCTGAGATGGACAAGCTGAAGACCGAAGCCGCCAAGTGGGCAACGCAGGAAGAGGATGTTCTGACCTACGCCATGTTCCCGCAGGTCGCACCCAAGTTCTTCGAGAAGCGCAATGCCAAGAAGCAGGGCGTGGACGCTGACCACGCAGACTACACCAACCAGTCTCATCCTGTCTAATTGAATCCCTCTGGCCCCTCGCAGTTTTGCGGGGGGCTTTTTGTGTCTGCGGAGCAGCGGTGCCGTTTGTGTGACTTTTTCGTGGCAAAAGCTGATTTTTTCGCCGCATTGCTTGCAAAAACGGGGCCAGCAGAGTAAAATGATAGCATATGTATCGTAACATGGGCGGGTGTGCCCAAAAGCGGATACATATACTGGAATTTGTCCGCAAAAAACCTATGTCAGAAGAGGAAATTTGACCATGATTTTAAGTATGACCGGTTTTGGCCGGGGCACAGCGGTGCGCAATGGCCGTGAGATCACGGTGGAGCTGCGCAGCGTCAACTCCCGGTACTTTGAGTATTCGTCCCGGATGCCCCGGACCTGCAGCTATATGGACAGCCGCCTGAAAAAGCAGCTGAACGAGCAGATCACCCGCGGCAAGGTGGAACTGAGCCTGACGGTGCAGAACGTGGACGCCGCCGACACCGTCGTCACCGTGAACCGGGAGCTGGCCAGAAGCTACCAGCAGGCCCTGCGGGACCTGTCCGAGGAACTCTGCATCAAGAACGACACCTCCGCCAGCCTCATTGCCCGCTTCCCGGACGTCCTCGCCACCCGCCACGCGGATGTAGACGAGGAGCAGCTGTGGGAGGACGTCTCTGCCGTCACGGCGCAGGCGCTGGAAACGTTCGTGCAGATGCGCGCCGCCGAGGGCGCTAAGATGAAGGCCGACGTCGAGAGCCGTCTGTGCTTTCTGGAAGAGTGCGTCGGCAGGGTAGAGACGCTGAGCGCAGGCCGGGTGGAAGCCTACACCAACCGCCTGTATGAGAAGCTCAAGGTCATCCTGGAAGACCGGAACATCGACGATGCCCGCGTCCTGACCGAGGCCGCCATCTTCGGCGACAAGACCGCAGTGGACGAGGAAACCGTCCGCCTGCGCAGCCACATTGCCCAGTACCGCTCCATTCTGGAGCTGGACGAGCCGGTGGGCCGCAAGCTGGATTTCCTGACCCAGGAACTCAACCGCGAGACCAACACCATCGGCTCCAAGTGCCAGGATCTGGACATCACCCGCGTGGTGGTGGATATGAAGGCGGAGATCGAAAAGATCCGCGAACAGATCCAGAATCTGGAGTAACGCATTGATACATTCGGATCGGAGGAGAAGATGAAGCTCATCAACATCGGTTTTGGCAATCTGGTCAGCGCCGGGCGCGTGGTGGCCGTCGTCAGCCCGGACTCTGCGCCGGTCAAGCGTCTGGTCAAGGAAGCGCGGGAACGCGGGATGCTGATCGATGCGTCCTATGGGCGCAGCACCCGCGCGGTGCTCATCATGGACTCCGATCATGTCGTTCTGTCAGCCCTTCAGCCGGAAACGGTGGCCAGCCGCGCCGCCGGGCAGGCTGAGGGCAAAGGCTCAGAGGAGGAACAAAAATAAAGATGGAAAACGAAAAGTATCTGTTTGTGGTATCCGGTGCAGCGGGTACCGGCAAGGACAGCGTGGTCAATGCACTGCGCGCTGCGCACCCGGAGATCGAGAAGACCGTCTCCGCCACCACCCGTTCGCCCCGCCCTGGCGAGCAGGAGGGCGTGGATTACTACTACCGCAGCCAGGAGCAGTTCCAGCAGCTCATCGCAAACGACGAGGTCGTGGAATACAATTTCTACAACGGCAATTACTACGGCACCCTGAAAGAGGAGATCCACAAGCGGCTGGAAGCCGGCAAGCTGGTCGTGCTGGTCATTGATGTCCACGGCGCGGCCAACATCCGCCGGATGTTCCCCGGTGCCACCACCATCTTCCTGCTGCCGCCGTCGGTGGAGGAGCTGGAGCGCCGTCTGCGCGGCCGCGGCACCGAGACCGAGGAAAGCATCCGTGAGCGTCTGGCTACGGCCCGGAACGAGCTGGCCCAGCAGGACGACTTCACCCTGAAGCTGGTCAACAATGAGGTCGCCGCCTGCGCCGATGCGCTCTATCAGGTCATCTGCCAGCGGGCGGGCCTCGCACACTGAAACCAAACCCGGAGGAAGCTGAATGCCAAAAACGGTCGGAGTCGCCGTGAGCAACGCGACGTTCCACTTCGATAAACTGTATACCTACGCAGTCATGCCCGACCAGCAGGACGCCGTCCGGCTGGGCAGCATGGTGCTGGTGCCGTTCGGGCGGGGGAGCCGTGCCCGGATGGGCGTGGTGCTGGCCTGCGACGCCGAACCGGAGAACTCGAAGCTGAAATTCCTCTTCGATGTGGCCCCCGCTTCCGCCTGCCTGACGCCGGAACTGCTGCGGCTGGTGCATTTTTTGAAAGAACGCACCTTCTGCACCTACTATGAGGCCGTCAAGGCCGTCATCCCGTATGGGGCGCAGTACAAGCCCGCCGTGGCGGCGGACGGTGTGACGCCGGTGCTGCAAAAGCAGCTGGTCCGCCACACCGAGAATGCTTACAAGCTGGTGGGTACCCTGCCGCCCAAGCCGAAGCCGACGGCCAAGCAGCTGGCGGCGGTGGCCCTGCTGGGCGGGGGAGAGCGCACCCAGACCGAACTCGAAGAAAAGGGCATCAGCCGGGCCGTGCTGGACAATCTCTGCACCAAGGGTGTGCTGGAATGCAGCAAGGTGAACAAATCCATCGACCTGTATGCGAGCATCCCGCTGAAAAACGAACCCATTCTTCTGACGAGCGAACAGCAGGCCGCATACGATGCCCTGCTGCCGCACCTCGAAGATGCCGAACCCCATTCGGCGCTGCTCTACGGCGTGACCGGCAGCGGCAAAACGCTGGTCTTCCTCAAGCTCATCGAGCGGTGTTTGCAGCTGGGGCGGCGGGCGCTGGTGCTTGTACCGGAGATCAGCCTGACCCCCCAGATGATCCTGCGGCTGAAGAGCCAGTTCGGCAGGCGGGTGGCCGTGCAGCACTCGGCCCTCAACCACACGGAACGGCTGCTCCAGTGGCAGATGATCCAGGACGGCGGGGCCGACATCGTGGTGGGTACCCGCAGCGCCATCTTCTCGCCGCTGGAAAACATCGGCCTCGTCATCATCGACGAGGAGCAGGAGCACACCTACCGTTCCGAATCCGCGCCCCGCTACGCCGCCCACGAGGTGGCCCGGCAGCGCGCGGCCGAGAATGGGGCACTGCTCCTGCTGGCCAGTGCGACCCCCAGCACCGAGAGCTACTTTGCAGCCCAGCATGGGCGCACCCAGCTGGTGCGGCTGACCCAGCGGTACGGCGGCAACCCGCTGCCCCATGTCGAGATCGTCGATATGCGGGCCGAGCTGGCCTCCGGCAACCCGCGCGAGATCAGCCTGGCGCTCGAAGATGCCATCCGCCGCAATCTGGAAGCGGAAAAGCAGACCATCCTGCTGCTCAACCGCCGGGGCTACCAGACCATCGCCCAGTGTGAGGACTGCCGTGAGGTGCTCAAATGCGCAAAGTGCAGCGTCCCGATGGTCTACCACAAATCGGCGCACAAGCTGCTCTGCCACTACTGCGGCAGCCAGTTGGACCCGCCCCCGCAAAAATGCCCCGCCTGCGGCGGAACATTGCAGTACCGCGGCTTCGGAACCCAGAAGGCCGAGGAGGAGCTGGCAAAGCTCTTCCCGGAGGCGCGCATCCTGCGGATGGACCAGGACTCCACCGCCGCCAAGAATGCCCACGAAAAGCTGCTGGCCCGGTTCGCCCGCCGCGAGTACGACATCATGGTGGGCACCCAGATGGTGGCCAAGGGGCTGGATTTCGAGGATGTGACTCTGGTGGGCGTCCTCGGCATCGACTCGCTCCTGTTTGCCCAGGGCTTCCGGGCGTATGAGACCGTGTTCAACCTCATCACGCAGGTGGTGGGCCGGAGCGGCCGGGCCAAAGACCCCGGTTTTGCCATCATCCAGACCACCGACCCCGACAACCCGGTGCTCAACCTCGCTGCCGCGCAGGACTACGACGCCTTCTTCGAGCAGGAGATTGCCTACCGGAAGCTGGGGCTGTACCCGCCGTTCTGCGGGCTGTGCGTTGTGGGCTTTTCGGGCCTGAAGGAGAGCGAGGTGGCCCGCGCCGCCGCCCGGTTCGCGGCCCTGCTGGGCCGACAGGCGGCAAAACAGCCGGAGCTGCCTCTCCGGGTGCTCGGCCCCACCCCCGGCAATGTTGAAAAGATCAACGGAAACTACCGCTACAAACTCACCGTCAAGTGCCGCAACGACCGCCGCTTCCGCGACCTGATGCGCGAAACGCTGGGCCTTTACGAGCAGGAAAAGCTGCCCGCCAAAGCCACCGTCGTCGTAGACCTGCACTCGGACGGAGATATCTGATACGAACAACTGATTTGGAGGTACCAACTATGGCTATCCGCAACATCGTGAAAGAGGGCGACCCCATCCTGAACAAGGTCTGCCGCCCGGTGACCAATTTTGACGACCGTCTGGCGACTCTGCTGGACGACATGCGCGAGACCATGATCGACGCCGACGGCGTGGGTCTGGCCGGCCCGCAGGTGGGGATGCTGCGCCGCCTGTTCGTCGTGTGGGATACCACCGACGCCCCGGAGGAGATCCCCGCAGATTACGAGTACAAGTTCATCGACTTCGTGAACCCGGAGATCCTCGCCGTGTCCGAGGATGAGGAGACCGCCTACGAGGGCTGCCTGTCCTTCCCCGGCCACAACGGCGCAGTGACCCGCCCGGCCGCTGTCAAAGTCCGCGCACAGGACCGCAACGGCAACTGGTTCGAGCTGGAGGCCGAGGGTCTGCTGGCCCGCTGCATCCAGCATGAGAACGACCATCTGGACGGCATCACCATCATGCAGTCCAGCGAGTATTTCTATGAGGACACCGAAGAGGGCAAAAAGGCTGCCCGCGAAGCGAAAGGAAACAAGTAATGCGCATTCTGTTCATGGGCACACCGGACATTGCCGCCGAGTGCCTGAAGGCTCTGTATGCCGCCGGGCATGACATCTGCGGCGTATACACCCGCCGCGACAAGCCGGTGGGCCGCAAGCAGGTGCTCACCGCACCCCCGGTCAAGGAAGTGGCGCTGGAGCACGGCACACCGGTCTTCCAGCCCCGCACCCTGCGGGACGGCGGCGAGGATGCCAACATCCAGGCACTGGCCCCGGAACTGATCGTGGTGGTGGCTTATGGGTGCATCCTGCCCGCCAGCGTGCTCCAGGCCCCCAGGTATGGCTGCATCAACCTGCATGTTTCGCTGCTGCCGAAGTACCGCGGCAGTGCCCCGGTGCAGTGGGCCGTCCTGAACGGCGATACCGAGACGGGAGTTTCCATCATGCAGATGGACGAAGGGCTGGATACTGGCGATGTTCTGGTTTGTGAGAAGATGGCCATCGGCCCCGAAGAGACCAGCGGCGAACTGTTCGACCGGGTGACGGCAGTCGGTGCCCGCGTCCTCTGCGAGACCATCCCGCAGATCGCGGCAGGCACCCTCCGGCCCCAGCCGCAGGATCACGCCCATGCGACCCTCGCGCCCATGCTCGACAAGGAGCTGGCCGAGTTCCGGCTCACCGACTCCGCCGCCCACATCCACGACTGGGTGCGCGGCATGAACCCCTGGCCCATGGCCTGGTTCACCACCTCCGGCGGCAAAAAGGTCAAGGTGACTGAGTGCCGCGCGGTGCCTTCCCACGGCGAAGCGCCCGGCACGGTGCTGGCGACCCGGCCCCTGACCGTGGCCTGCGCCGAAGGCGCCATCCAGCTGCTGCATGTGGTGCCGGAGGGCAAGAAGCCCATGGACGGCACCTCGTTTGCGGCGGGTTTGCGGCTCAAAGCGGGGGACTGCCTGTGAGCGGGCCGAATCCCCGCGCGGCGGCGGTCTCGGCGCTGGTGAAGCAGGAGCAGGACGGCTTTTCCAACCTCGTCCTGGATGCCGAACTGAAGCGTCAGCAGCTCGAAGGCCGCGACAAAGCGTTTGCCAGCGCCATTTTTTACACGGTGCTGGAACACCGGGGCACACTGGACTACATGCTCGGCCAGTTCCTGCCCAAGGGCCTTGCCAGGCTGGACGCTCCCGTCCGGGAGATTTTACGCTCCGCTCTGGCCCAGGCCCGGTATATGCAGGTGCCCCCATCGGCGGCCGTCAATGAGGCGGTCAAGCTGACCCGTGCGTTCCGAAAATCCAGCGCAGCGGGGCTGGTCAATGCCGTGCTGCGCCGCGCCTGCACCTACGACCTGAGCACCGCCCGGTTCCGGAATGAGACCGAACGGCTGATGGTGCTGGGCTCTGCCGGGAAGGATGTGGCGGATTTCCTCCGCATCCATTACCCGGACGAGGCGCTGGGCATTCTGACCTATGCGGCCGACGGCGGCAGAACCAGCCTGCGGGTCAACCCGCTCAAGGCCGATGCCGCCACCCTCTGCGAAAAGCTGGCGGCGCTGGGCGCAGCGGCCGAGCCGGGCCTTGTGCCGGGCAGTGTGCTGGCCGCATTTGAGGGAAGCCCTGCCGAGAACGCGTGGTTCCGGCAGGGATACTACCACGTCGAAGGGCAGGCCAGCCAGCTGGCGGCGCTCTGCGTGGAGGCAAAGCCCGGCGAAACGGTGCTGGACCTCTGCGCGGCCCCCGGCGGCAAAACGCTCCTGCTGGCCGAGGAAATGCAGGGGACCGGCCGTCTCGTCAGCTGCGATGCAGCCGAGAACCGCGTCCGCCTCATCCGCACGGCAGTGGAGCGGATGGGCTTTGCCAACGTCGAAACCCTCTGCAACGATGCCACCCGGCAGAACCCCAGCCTGCCCCAGGCCGACCGCATCCTGGTGGACGCCCCCTGCAGCGGCCTTGGCATCCTGGCCAAAAAGCCGGATATCCGCTACAAAACGCTGGACAAGGCCCGCCACGATGAATTATTGGCCACCCAGTCGGCCATTCTGGACACAGCGGCCTCTCTGCTCAAGGCGGGCGGGCGGCTGGTCTACTCCACCTGCACCATCGACCCGGCCGAAAACGAAGAGCAGGTGGCGGCATTCCTTGCCCGTCACCCGGAATTTTCCGTCGTGACGCCAGAGGTGCCGTTCCCGGCCGGGATGACGGTGGGGGAGCACGGAGCTCTTTCGGTGCCTACCCGCACCGGGATGGATGGCTTTTTCCTCTGCGCGATGCAAAAAGCGCAATGAGTCGGCCGCCTGAATCGTATCAATAGGAGAACACCATGGAACAAAAACGCTGCATTTCCTCCCTGACGCTGGAACAGCTGGCCGCAGAGCTCAAGGCGCTGGGCCAGCCCGGTTTCCGGGCCAAGCAGATCTTCCACTGGGTCCACCAGAAGCTGGTCACGGAGTTTTCCGCCATGACCGACCAGCCCAAGACCCTGCTGGCAACGCTGGAGGAACATTTCTACATCGCGGCCCCGCAGATCGAGCGCCGCCAGGAGGCCAAGGACGGCACGGTCAAGTACCTGCTGCGGATGGCCGACGGCAACTGCATCGAAACGGTCGTCATGCGCTACCACTACGGCAACACGGTCTGCGTCTCCACGCAGGTGGGCTGCCGGATGGGCTGCCGCTTCTGCGCGTCCACTCAGGCGGGCCGCGTCCGCAACCTGGAAGCCGGTGAGATCTGCTCCGAGATCTACACCGCGCAGAAGGACATCGGGGAGCGCATCTCCCACATCGTGCTCATGGGCATCGGCGAACCGCTGGACAATTTCGACGAAGTGATGCGATTCCTTGAGAACATCACCTCGCCCGAAGGCGTCAACATCGGGATGCGGAACATCAGCCTTTCCACCTGCGGTCTGGTGCCGAAGATCGACCAGCTGGCCGAGAAAAAGCTGCAGCTCACCCTTTCCGTCTCGCTCCATGCGCCCAACAATGAAATCCGCAGCGGCATGATGCCCGTGAACGATGCCTACCCCGTGGAGCAGCTGATGCAGGCGGTTCGCCGCTATCAGGACACCACGGGCCGACGGGTCAGCTTCGAGTATTCGATGGTGCGCGGCGTCAACGATTCCGATGCCTGCGCAAAGCAGCTGGCAAACCTCATCCGGGGCATGGGCGCACATGTCAACCTCATCCCCATCAACCCGGTGGACGGCAGCCCCTACTCCGCCACCGATGCCGCCAACGTCCGCCGGTTCCAGCAGAAGCTGGAGAGCCTCGGCGTCAACGCCACGGTCCGCCGCCGTCTGGGCAGCGAGATCAGCGCCGCCTGCGGCCAGCTGCGCCGCGACGAGATGAACGGCAAAGCCTGACAAAAGGAGAATCCTATGAAACTTGCAGGAAAAACAGATGTCGGCCGCGTCCGTCAGGAGAACCAGGACGATTATCGGGCCGGGGAGTTGCCCGGCGGTGCGGTGTGGGCGCTGGTCTGCGACGGCATGGGCGGCGCAAAGGGCGGCCGCGAAGCCTCGCAGGGGGCGTGCAATGTCATCGAGAATTTCTTTCAGGAGCAATACGCCCAGTGCGGGGCAGGGCAGGAGGAGCCGTTTCTGAAAAAAGCGCTCCTCTACGCCAACCGCTTCGTGTTCCAGAAGGCCGCGCATGAAGAAGCGCTGGCCGGCATGGGCACCACGGCAGTCTGCGCACTGGTGCGCAGCGGCAATGTCTACCTCTGCCATGCAGGCGACTCCCGCGCCTACCTCATCCGGGATGGAAAGCTGACCCAGCTCACCCACGACCACTCCTACGTGCAGGAGCTCGTGGACTGCGGCACCATCACCGAGGAGGAAGCCGAGCATCACCCCCAGAAGAACATCATTACAAAGGCTCTGGGCGTGGATTACCGGCTGGAGCCGGAGTTCACCGCCGCGAAGCTCAAGCGGGAAGACCGGCTGCTGCTCTGCACCGACGGCCTGACCAACATGGTGCCGGTGGAGGAGATGGAAGAGCTGTTGGCGCAGGGTGCGTTCTACGACCTGCCCGACCGCCTCATCGAGGCAGCCAACGCCCATGGCGGCTCGGATAACATCACGGCGCTGCTGCTGGCCGTGGAGCCGACGGAGGTGGAGCATGGATAATCTGATCGGCAAGACCCTCGATGGCCTGTACACCGTCCGGGAGCTGATCGGCACCGGCGGCATGGCCAACGTCTACAAGGCGGTCGTGGGGCCGGGCGGGCCGGTGCCGGAGGGCACGGTCGTAGCCGTCAAGGTGCTGCGGCAGGAGCTCATGCACGACCCCGACCTCGTCCGCCGCTTCAAGAACGAATCCAAGGCCATCTCGCTGCTCAACCACCCCAACATCGTCAAGGTGTACGATGTCTCGGTCAGCGAGAAGCTGCAATATATCGTGATGGAATACGTGGACGGCATGACGCTGCGGGAGTACCTCAACGAGCGCGGCGGCAGGCTGACCAGCCGGGAGACGGTGCATTTCATCTCCCAGATCCTCAAGGCACTGGATCATGCCCACCGCAACGGCGTGGTGCATCGGGACATCAAGCCCCAGAACATCATGCTGCTGGACAACGGCCAGCTGCGGATGATGGACTTCGGCATTGCCCGCATCTCCCGCGCCGAGAACCAGCTTTCCGGCGGCAAGGCGATGGGCAGCGTCCATTATATCAGCCCGGAACAGGCCAAGGGCGACGAGACCGATTTCACCAGCGATATCTATTCGGTGGGCGTCATGATGTACGAGATGCTTTCGGGGCATCTGCCGTTTGATGCCGACGATGTGGTGGAGGTGGCCATCAAGCAGATCACCGACAAGCCCAAGAGCCTGCAGGAGCTGGCCCCCACCGTGCCCCACGGCCTGGTGGAGATCACCGAACGCGCCATGGCAAAGCGGCCCGAAAACCGCTACGCCAGCGCCGCCGAGATGCTGGGGGCACTGAACGCCTACGTGGAAGACCCGTCCATCGTGTTCAATTACACCTATCTCCCCGATGAAATTCCTGAAAAGGTGGTGGAGCACCCCGTGAAAACCAAAAAAGAAGCCCCGGAACCGAAAAAGACCCGCAAAAGCAAAAAGAAAAAGCCCATCTTCCTACCGGTGCTGTTCGGCATCACCGTTGCGTTCGCGCTGGCCTGCATGGCGCTGTGCTGGACCATCCTCAACGATTCCAGCACCCTGATGAGCGAAAAGGCCGACATCGTGCTGGCCGATTACAGCGGCATGACTCAGGATGAGGTGAACGCCCAGCCGCAGGTCTCCTCCGGCCAGATCACCGTCAACTGGGAGCAGTCGTACAGCAACGACTACGCCGCCGGTTATGTCTACCGGCAGTCGCCGGTGGCGGGCCGCACCGTCCGCGAGGGCCAGAGCGTGACTCTGACCATCAGCCTCGGCATCCAGTACGTCACCGTGCCGGATGTGACCAACTATCTGCAGGCCGATGGAGAACAGCAGCTCAAGAGCCTCGGCGTCTCGGTGCTGATCACCCAGGCCGTGGACGACACCGTGGCGGCAGGCTCCATCATCCGCACCGACCCTGCCGCCGGCAGCCAGGTGGCGGTGGGCTCCACCGTTGTGGTCTATGTGAGCCGCCCGCAGGTCAGCACCACGGCCAAGGTGCCGTCTCTGGTGGGCCTGTCCAACGTGAACGATGCCCGCACCCTGCTGGTGCAGAACAAGCTGGGCCTGGGCAGCACCACCGAGCAGTACAGCGACAAGCCTGCCGGTACCATCATCGGGCAGAACCCTGCCGCCGGTTCCACCGTCAAGGTGAACAGCCGCGTCAGCGTGACCGTCAGCGCAGGGCCCGAACCTGTGCCGGAGACCCCGGCCGAGGAGCCCGGCAGCACCTCGGAGAGCGGCAGTTCCAGCACCAGCAGCTCCAGCGGCGACTGGTGGAGCGGCCTTGTGGGCGGCGGCAGCTCTTCCTCCTCCAGCGACTCTTCCGGTTCCAGCTCCGGCACCAGCCTGAGCGACTGGTGGAGTTCGCTGCTGTCGTAACGGAGGAGCCATGAACGGTTATATTGTAAGAGGCATCGGCGGCTTCTACTACGTCCGAACCGAAGCGGGCATCATCGAGTGCAAGCCGCGCGGCATCTTCCGCAAACAGAAGATCACCCCCGTGGCGGGCGACGAGGTGACGGTGGAGACCGAGAACGGCGCTTCCGTCATCGCAGAGATCGCGCCCCGCAAAAACGTCTTCGTCCGTCCGCCGGTGGCCAATCTGGATGTGCTGTTCCTCGTGGCCAGCACCACCCAGCCCACCCCCAGCACCCTCGTGCTGGATAAGTTGTCGGCCATCGCGGTGGACAAGGGCGTCCAGCCGGTCATCGTCTGCACCAAGGCAGATCTCGGCGAGGCGGAGTTCCTCCGCAAAGCATACGAGCGTTCGACCCTGCCCTTCATCGCTATCCACTACGACACCGGCGAGGGTCTGGACGAGGTGAAGCAGTGGATCGCCGGGCGGCTCTGCGCCTTCTGCGGCAACTCCGGCGTGGGCAAGTCCACGCTGCTGAACGCCCTGCTGCCGGAGGCCGAGCGGGAGACCAGCGCCATCAGCCAGAAGCTGGGCCGCGGCCGCCATACCACCCGCGAGGTGACCATCTTTGAGGCGTTCGGCGGCCGCATCGCCGACACGCCCGGCTTCGCCAGCCTGGAAGCCAACCGCGCCGGGTTCATCCCGAAGGAGAATCTGGAACATGCGTTCCCGGAATTCGGGCCGTATCTTGGTGAATGCCAGTTCACGGGCTGCTCCCACCGTACGGAAAAGGGCTGCGCCGTCCGCGCGGCACTGGCCGAGGGCCGGCTCTCGCAGACCCGGTACGACAGCTACTGCGCCATGTACGACGAAGTCAAGGACGTCAAGGACTGGCAGCGGCCGAAGTTCTGACCGCTGCATTGCAAACCAGAGAAAGCTCCTCCGGCCGGGGGAGCTTTCTTCGAGTAAAGAGAGGAAACTTATGTCACGTTGTGTGATCGTATCTGCCTGCCCGGTCTCGCCGGAGCTGAAGCGCCTGCTGCGGCCCGATGACCTCATCATCGCCTGCGACGCGGGCTACCGCAACTGTGCGCCGCTGGGCTGCAAACCGGACATCATCGTCGGCGACTTCGACACCGCGCCCTGCCCGGAGCAGCAGGATGACGTCATCGTCCTGCCCCACGTCAAGGACGACACCGACACCGAATATGCGGCGAAGCTTGCCTCCGAAAAAGGCTGCTCCGAGGTGCTGCTGCTGGGCGCGCTGGGCGGCAGACGGCTGGAACACACCCTTGCGAACCTCTGCACCGGTCTGGGGCTGGAGCAGCGGGGTGTGCGCGCTACGCTGCAAGATGAGCGCAGCCGCATCACCTTCGTCCGCCCCGGCGAGGAGCGCACCTACCCGAAGGCGGAGTTCTTCTACGTTTCCGTCTTCCCACTGGAGGGCCGGGCCGAGGGCGTCTGTGAGCGCGGCTCCTACTATGAGCTGACGGATGCCGTCCTCACGGCAGGGTATCCGCTGGGCGTCAGCAACGAGTACGCCGAAGGCTCGGACCGCATCACCATCTCCACCCGCAAGGGAGCGCTGGTCGTGGTCGAGACCCTGCCGGATACGCCCATCCTGCGCTGAGCGATGCACGTTTTGCGCCGCTGTCGCTTATACTGTGGTATCACACAACGAAAGGCGGGAGTTGAATGCAGGTCGTCGTCATCAAAAGCCCGAAGTGTCTGCGCGGGATCCTGCGCCGGTTGTTCGGCATCAAAACCTGAAGAAACAACAAGACCCTCTGTGCCGTTCGCACAGGGGGTCTTGCGTTTTTATTCCTTTGTGGCATACGTCAGGTCGAGCACCGGGCCGAAGGGGTCAAAGATGAGGTTCTTGACGCCCGAAGCGATCAACAGACGCTTCTGCTGGGAGAAGAGGGGGACCACGACGCAGTCGCTGAGCAGCTGGCGTTCGCATTCGCCCAGCAGGCGGCAGCGGGTGGAACCATTGGCGTGGGTGCTGGCTTCCAGCTGGGTGGCGTACAGGGCGTTGGAATAGCCGGTCAGCCCGCCGCCTGCGGGGGTGAACTGGGCCAGTGTGTTGTACACGCTGCCGCTCTCAGCGCTGACGGGGGCCAGCGCGATGGTATAATCTCCCTCGGCCAGGCGCTTGCGGAAGGTCTCTTCGTCCACCTCCTCGATGGAGAAGAAGAGGGAAAGCTCCTTCTGCCAGGCCCCGTTGATGGTCTCGGCGGCCTCGTTCAGGCCGCACCCAGCGGGGAGCATCAGGGTGATCTTATTGAAGTCGGAGTTTGCCATGCCCTGCCGCGCGGCAAGGTAGAGCGCCTTGACATCCACGGCGGCGGGGGAGACGTCTCCCACGGTGTCGCGGTAGTTCATGCCGTCTACATTCAGCCCGGCGGGGATGAGGCTGTCCGCTGTGGCAAACAGCTCGGTGGAGGGCACCTCGGCGGCGTCCCGCGCCACCCCGGCCAGCGCCTGCCGCAGCTCGGTGGAGGAAAAGATCGTATTGCAGTTGAACAGCAGGCTCCAGGTGGTGTCGGAGTAGGAGATGGAGGACAGCGAGGTGGTGCTGCCGGTGGCGTCCACCGCTGCCGAGCACTTTTCGCTGTTGATGAGCTCAATGGCCGACTGGTCGGCGTTGTTGGTGTTCTGGACCAGACGCAGACTGTCGATGCGGGTGCCGGAAGGCTCCCGCCGCAGGAACAGGCCGCTGGACGTCCAGTTGTAGAGGTAGAACGGCCCGCTGGAAAGGGTGGTCTTGGCGGTGAGGCCGTAGGTGCCGCGGGTGGAGTTGAAAAACTCCTCGTCGCAGGGCATCGCGCCGGGCAGCGTCAGCTTGGAGAGAAAATTCTCGTCCGGGCTGCTCAGGCGGAACACCAGCGTCAGCGGCCCGCTGGCCGAAACACCGAGGGAACTTTCCGGCAATTGCCCGGCCAATACTTCGGCGCTGTTCTCAAGGGCCGAAAACTCCACAGCGTAGGGGGAGTTCGTGGCAGCGCGGAACATCCGCCGGAAGGCGAAGACGAAATCCTCCGCCGTGATGGCGCAGTCAGCAGCCGTGCCCTTGACAGCCGTGTAGGTCAGGCCGTCCTTCAGATAAAAGGTATAGGTCTTCCGGTCGGCGGAGACCTCCCACCGCTCGCACAGGGCGGGTTCCAGCTGGCCGTCCGGGTCTTTGCGGACAAGGCCGCTGTAAAGGTTCTCGCAGGCGATGACGTCCGACGCAGCCGAAGCCACCTGCGGGTCAAGGTTCGCGGGGATGGTGTCCACGAACCAGGTAAAGCTGTTGGAGCCTGAACCGCAGCCGGTCAGGGTCAGGAATAGAAGGGCCGTCAGAACCGCGGCGGCCAGGCGGAAACGGTGTTTCAAAAAAAGCGCTCCTTGCAGATGATGATGGATACGTCCAGTATAACGGAAAGCGTCGAAAAAGACAATTATCTTTTTGTGAATTTCGATGACCTTTCAGTGCATTTTTGCGGCCTGTGCGGGTTGGGCGTTGCGTATTGTGCGGAAAAGGTGTAGAATGAAGAGCAGCAAGAGCTTGTTACAGAAACACTTTATAGAGGAGGTTCTGTTTTTATGCAGAAAGAACAGCAGCAGCTCGCAGAGCTGGTCAAGGGCAAAAAGGTCGCATTTATCGGTGCGGGCGTCAGCCACAAGACCCTGATCGAGGAGTTCGTGGGCCTGGGTGCGCATGTCACCCTCTGCGATAAAAAGAACAGCGTGGACGACTTTGGCAGCTACGCCGAGACCATCCGCCGCCTGGGCATCGACCTGAGCCTGGGCGAGCATTACATGGACGGCTTCCAGGGCCAGGACATCATCCTGCGCACCCCCGGCTTTGAATATTACCAGAAGCCGCTGCAGGACGCCATCGCCGCAGGTACGCTGGTCACGAGCGAGGTCGAGCTTTTCTTTGACTACTGCCCCTGTGAGATCGTGGGCGTGACCGGCTCGGACGGCAAGACCACCACCACCACCCTCATCTCCAAGTTCTACGAGGCTGCGGGCCGCAAGGTGCATCTGGGCGGCAACATCGGCGCAGCCCTGCTGCCCATGCTGCCGGACGTTGCCCCGGAGGATGTGGCGGTCGTGGAGCTGTCCAGCTTCCAGCTCATCAGTATGCGCAAGAGCCCGAAGATCGCAGTCGTCACCAACGTGACCCCGAACCATCTGGACCACCACAAGGATATGCAGGAGTACATCGACGCCAAGCGGAACATCCTGCTCCATCAGGTGCCGCCCTGCCGCGAAGTGCTGGGCTATGAGAACGACATCACCCGCAGCATGGTGCCCGACTGCAAGGGCAAACAGGTCTGGTTCACCCGCCTGCACGACACCGACAACGGCGCGTTCCTGCGCGGGGACGGGATGCTCTGCATGGCCGAGGACGGCGTCGTGACCCCGTTCCTGGCCCAGAAGGACATCAAACTGCGCGGCCTGCACAACATCGAGAATCTGCTGGCCGCTGCCGCCGCCGTCTGGGGTGAAGTGCCCGTTGAGGCCATCCAGAAGGTGGGCAGCACCTTCACCGGCGTGGAGCACCGCATCGAGCCGGTCCGTGTGCTGGACGGCGTGACCTACTACAACGACTCCATCGGCACCAGCCCCACCCGCACCATCGCGGGCCTGCGCAGCTTTGACCAGAAGGTCATCCTCATTGCAGGCGGCTACGACAAGCACATCCCCTATGAGCCGCTGGCCCCGGAGGTCATTGCGCACGTCAAGGACCTTGTGCTGATGGGTGCCACCGGCCCCCGCATCGAGAAGGCCGTCTGCGAACATCCGGACTTTGCAGCGTCCGGCCTGACCATCCAGCATGCCGACACCATGCAGCATGCTGTCGAGCTGGCCCGCGCCGCCGCACAGCCCGGCGATATCATCATCCTGTCTCCGGCCAGCGCATCCTTCGACCTGTATCCCAACTTCGAGGTGCGCGGCCGCGAGTTCAAGAAGATCGTCAACGAACTGAAATGATCCGACAGGCCACGACATCCCGCGCAAAACTGCGCTTTTACAACGCCTGCCGGGGCAAGCTCTGCCTGGGTGCCACGATGCCGCTGGCGCTGGAGCTGCTGGGCAAGAGCCAGCCGGGCCGCTTTTTTGCCGGACCTACGCTGGCGCTGGACATCGGCGGCAGCACGGCCTGGATGGCAGGCCACGCCAACCCCGAAGAGCTGGCCGGGTTCCTGACCTTCTGCGGGTGCGGCGCCGTTGTGCTGGACGAAGCCGAGGCGGCCCCGCCCGCCGGGTGGACCCGTGCAAGACCCCACACCATCTTCGGCCTGACGCCGGGGCGGCAGCTTCCGGAGCCAGAGGCAGACGAAGCGCTCTGGGCCTCGCTGACCTTTGACCGGGACCCTCCGGCCCGCCCGGTGGCAGAGGCGCTTTTTCCGGCCCGGCCTGCCCGGCGGGATGACTTTTACTCCGAGCTGTGCACCAAGCGCAGCCGTGGCAGGGCCCGCGTCTGGGCGCTGTGGCAGGGGGAGACGCTTGCCTGCACCGTCGGGGCCTATGCCCTTGCCAACGGCCAGGCCTACATGGCCTGCGGGGAAACGGCCGAGCCGCTGCGGGGCCGGGGCATCGGCGGGCGGCTCATCGTCCGGCTGGCGAACGAACTCTCGGCAGAAGGCTTCCAGCCTGTTTTCCTCTGCGCCCCCGAACGAGTGCACTTCTATACCCGCCTCGGCTTTGAAAAACTGGGCGAGTATGCGCGCTATGAAGCGCCCGCAAAGTAAAATCGGCGGGGATATCTCTACGTAAAAAATAATAAGAAATCCAAAGGATCTAATATGTCAATGTTAAGCCATTTTTTTGATTTCAAACCCGAAGCCCTGGCTCTGGATGAACAGGCCATGGAACTCTGCCAGCCCTATTTCCGGCACATGGAGGAGATCCGCGACTTCAACCAGCTCAAGATGCTGAAAGCCTTTGCGGACACCCAGATGTCCTCCACCGATATGCTGGGCACCACCGGTTACGGCCTGTGGGATACCGGCCGCGCCAAGCTGGAGCAGATCTTTGCGGAAGTGATGGGGGCCGAGGATGCCCTCGTCCGCAGCCAGTTCCAGAGCGGCACCCATACGCTGGCCGTGGCCCTGTTCGGCTTGCTGCGGGCAGGGGACACCCTGCTGGCTGCCACCGGCCGCCCCTACGATACGCTGGAAGGCGTCATCGGTCTGGACGGCAAGGGCAAGGGCACCGGCACCCTGATGGACTACGGCGTGAAGTACGACGAAGCCCCGCTGAAGCCGGATTTCACCCCGGATTATGATCTCATCGCCCAAAAGGCACCAGGGGCCAAGGTCTGCCACATCCAGCGCAGCCGGGGCTATCTGCAGCGGAATGCGTTCGATCTGGCCACCATCCGGAAGATCGCCGACACCGCCCGCGCCGCCAACCCGGAGATCATCGTCTTCGTGGATAACTGCTACGGCGAGTTCACCCAGACGGAAGAACCCTGCCAGGCCGGTGCCGACCTCGTGGTGGGCAGCCTCATCAAGAACCCCGGCGGCGGCATCGCCCCCACCGGCGGCTACATCGCAGGCCGCAAAGACCTCGTGGAGCTCTGCGCCTACCGCCTGAACGCACCCGGCCTCGGCAAGGAGCTGGGCTGCACACTGGATACCCCCCGCGATCTGTATCTGGGCTTCTACTATGCGCCCGGCGTCGTGTGTGAGGCCATCAAGACGGCCATTTATGCGCAGTGCCTGCTGGAACTGGTGGGCAAGACGCCCATCCCGCGCTACTGCGAGGACCACAACGACATCGTGACCTGCTTCGACGCCGGTACGGCGGATGCCCTCATCGGCTTCTGCCGCGGTGTGCAGGCGGCCAGCCCGGTGGACAGCTATGCGGCTCCGGAACCTTCGCCGGAACCGGGCTATACCGATGAGGTCATCATGGCCAGCGGCAGCTTTACGCAGGGCAGCACCATCGAGCTTTCCTGCGATGGCCCGCTACGGGAACCCTACACCTGCTATCTGCAAGGCGGCCTGAACTTTGCAGCCAGCCGTGCCGGTGTGCTGCTGGCCGTGCAGAACGCTTACTTTGAAGAACGTTGACGTAACGATTCCGGCCTGCTTCGTTCCATGGGCGCAGCGGGCCGGGCGGTAAAAGAAGAAAGTGTGAAACCAATGAACAAGGTAACTCCCATTGACGCTGAAATGCTGGCACGTTTTGAGCAGGGCTATGCGGCCCGCCCGGAGCTGCAGGTGATGTCCAATGCCATCTCCCGCACGGCTCTGCCGGACGCCGCCTTTGTGCCCGCTGCCGCAGCCAAATTGCAGATGGATTTCTCCGTTCTGGTCCAGACCAGCAACATCACCAACCAGAAGCAGAGCGGCCGCTGCTGGATGTTCTCCACCCTGAACGTCCTGCGCGAGCGGGTCATCCGGCAGTGCAAACTGGAGGATTTCTCCATCTCGCCCACCTATCTGGCCTTCTACGACAAGCTGGAAAAGGCAAACCTCTTCTTTGAGAACATCCTTCACTTTGCCGCGCAGGAACTGGACGACCGCGAGACCTTCACCCTGCTGGGAAACCCGCTGCCCGATGGCGGTCAGTGGGATATGGCGGTCAGCCTCATCAAAAAGTACGGCGTCGTGCCCTCCTGGGTGATGCCGGAGACGGTGCACTCCACCGGCACGGCCAAGTACCTGCCCATCCTGAACCGCAAGCTGCGCGAGGATGCGCTGGAGCTTCGCGCTCTTGTCCGCGAAGGCAAGGACCCCTCGGCCCGCCGCGAGGAGATGCTGGCAGAGATCTATAACGCCCTGCGCATCCTCTACGGCCAGCCGCCCAAGACCTTTGATTTCGAGTACACCGATACCGACAAGGTCTACCACTGCGACCGCGGCCTGACCCCGAAGCAGTTCCTCGACAAGTACGTCGGCAGCGACTTCGACGACTATGCCGTCATCATCGCTTCGCCCATCCATGCAGTCAACCGCACCTACTGCCAGCCGTTTATGGGGGATGTGGTCGAGGACGGCATGTTCTGGCTCAACCTCTCGCAGGAGGAGCTGGAAGACCTGACCATCCGCCAGCTGCAGGCCGGGGAGGGCGTCATGTTCAGCTGTGACTGCCACCCGGATGGCGACCGCGCCAACGGCTACTGGGATCCCGACTGCTTCCAGTACGGCGAGGTGCTGGGCGGGCTGACCTTTGGCATGACCAAGTCGGAGCGTCTGCTCACCCGCGACAGCACCATGAACCACTGCATGATGTTCTGCGGCGTCAATCTGGACGAGAACGGCACCGCCAACCGCTGGAAGATCGAGAACAGCTGGGGCGAGGAGTCCGGCCAGAAGGGCTACTACATCGGCAGTGAGAAGTGGTTCCAGGCCAACGTCTATCAGGTCACCGTCCGCAAGAGCCTGCTGAGCGATGCCCAGCGCGCCCTGCTGGCGCAGGAACCTCTGCCCATGAAGCTGTGGGACCCGCTGGCATAAACCGACGTTCAACTGCAAAAAAATGCTCTGCCTTTTCCGGCAGAGCATTTTTTGTTCAGTCCGCGAGCAGGGGCAGCTTCAGCGTGAAGCAGCTGCCCTTGCCCACTTCGCTTTCCAGCAGGATCTCGCCATGATGTAAGCGGGCCAGCTCCTGCGCAATGGTCAGGCCGAGGCCGGTGGAGTCGTGCTTGGTGTTGGCCGTGGTGTGGAAGTAGCGGTCAAATACGGCAGCCTGATCTTCCGGGGCAATGCCGCAGCCGGTGTCCTGCACACAGACGAGAGCAGAGCCCTCCGTCTCCCAGCTGTGGACGGTGATGGTGCCGCCCGCAGGGGTGTAGTGGATGGCATTGGTCACCAGATTCTGCAAGATCTGCTGCAGCCGCACCGCATCGCCCCAGACAGGCAGTGCGGCATCGAATTGTGCGCAAAGGGCAACGCCCTTGTTCTCCGCTTCGCTCCGGCAGTTCTCGCAGACTGCCTGCGCGGCCTCGCTCAGGGAAACGCAGTCTTCGTTCAGCAGGACCTGTTTCTGTTCCAGCTTGGCCGCAAGGAAGAGATCTTCGGTCAGCCGCCGCAGAAAGCGCATCCGCTGCTGCAAAGCAGGCAGGAGGGCAGGCAGGGCCTCCGGGGCCGCTTCCAGCGTGTCCAGCCCGCTGGACACCGCGAACAGCGGGCTGCGCAGGTCGTGGAAGATGTTCAGCATCATGCTCTTGCGGGCCTCGGTCTCCTCGGTCAGGGCGCGGGTGCGGTCGGCCACGCGCTGGTCCAGCTCCCGCGCCAGCTGCTCGGTGCGGTCAAATTGCAGGGCGAACCGGCGGCAGACGAAGGTCATGCAGCCCAAGGTGAAGGGGATATCGTAGATGCGGGCACACCGCATCACATAGAAGCGGATGCTCTCCGAGAAAAAGGGAAGCTCCAGCCCCGGCAGAATGACCAGAACCCGCAGGCCGACCGTTGCCGCACAGGGGAAGAGGAGGAGCAGCACCGCGCGGTCTCCCCGGCAGTAGGCCGCGATAAGCAGCCCGATGCAGTAGGCCATGCCGCCCAGCAGCCCGATGGCCCGCACCGGCGGGCAGGTGCTGAGGGAGAGCAGAACATACCCGGCCGTCAGTGCCAGCGAGAGGGACTTCTGCTGTCTGGTCCTGGGGGCTATGCCGGTCAGCGCCGCGCTCAGCCAGATGGGGGCCAGCACCGTGAGGGAAAAATACCCCTGCCGCAGAAACCGCACCATACCGCTGCCCCGCTCCGGCAAGCGGATGACCGTAGCTGCCCAGGCGATGAGGATGACGAGATAAAGCAGGAAATACCCCAGCTCCCGCTGCGGCTTGTAGTGGTGCAGTGCCAGCACGGTCGCCGCCAGCGTGCAGAAGACCGTGATGGCCATCCACTGCAAGGTCGTGCGGATGGTGCGCACATCGGAACCTTCGTCCGGGAAGGCCCCGGCCCATTCCTGAAACAGGACTTCGGCATCCTGTCCGCTGGCGGCGGTGCCCGGTTCCAGGGGCGGAAGCTGGGCGTTGTACCAGATGCCGGCCAGCGCGATGCCCAGCGCCAGCACCACCGCGCTCAGTGCAGTGAGAAGATGTTTGGTTTTCATAGTTGACCTCCCCCGAACGAACGGAACTTCCGGAAAAACAGTTGAGAAAGCCCGTAAAATAAGGTATACTAACTCTAGTATAGCAAAGTTTTGCGAAAAAGGGGAGAGCAAACAGGAATGATCCGTGTGCTTCTGGTGGAGGACGATCCCGTGATCCGGGACACGACCCGTTACTTTTTGAACAGCCAGCAGAATTATGAAGTGGTCTGTGCGGAGACCGGCGGCGAGGCGCTGAGCCATGCCCGCGAGAACTTCGATGTCATCCTGATGGACATCCTTCTGCCGGACACCAACGGCATGGACCTGTGCCAGCGGCTGCGGAGCTGGCATCACTGCCCCATCATCTTTACGTCCTGTCTGGACGATACTGACACGGTGGTCCGGGCGCTGGAGCTGGGCGGCGACGACTTTCTGGCTAAGCCTTACAACCACAAGGTGCTGTTGGCCCGCATCATGGCGAACATCCGCCGGGTGCAGATGGACGCCGCCGAGCCCAGCGTCAACGGCTACCACTGCGTGGCCTTTACGCTGGACTCCAACAGCCACTGCGTCGAGAAGAACGGCCGGAGCATCCATCTGGCCGACATGGAGTTCCGCATCCTCTCCCTTTTCGTCCGCTACCCCAACACGTTTTTCACGGCCAACGAGCTGTACCAGAAGATCTGGGGCAAGGAAAGCCTTGGCGATGTGCGCACGGTGCAGGTGCACATCCACAATCTGCGCAGCAAGATCGAGCCGGACCCGGCAAAGCCCATCTACCTGAAAAATGTCTGGGGGAAGGGGTATGTGTTCCGGCCGGATGGCCAGCCGGAGCTTTGACTCGCGCCCAAACCTGAAGGATCGTTAAGCGGAATGCGCCCATTGTTTAAGGAAACTTAAGCGGTGGGCGCATTTTTTTGCCTGAATTTGACCGTTATTTGACAAACGAAGTGCAAAATCGACGTTCCAAAGCAGAGAAACAGCGGAGATGCTTAACAAATCTTAAAAGACAGGGGCAAAACTTTGTGTTAAATTATTATCGAACGAAGTCTGCGCAGGCACACGCTGCACAGACCGAAGAAGCATTGGAAGGCAAATGAAGAACACACGAAGAAAAGAAGAAAGGAACCCCGCAATGAACAAGATCTCGCGCAAAGGCTTTTTGAAGATCGCTGCCGCTGCTGCCATGTCCGGCGTCACGGCCGGTGCTCTGGCTGCCTGCAACTCTGCAAGCTCCTCCTCCACCGCCGCTTCTGCCGCATCCGGCACCTACATCCCCGGCACTTATGAGGGCACGGCAGAGGGCATCTCCTCGACCGTCAAGGTCACTATGACCTTCTCCGACAGCGCTGTCACCAACGTGGTCGTCGATACCTCCGGCGAGACCGCTTCCTATGGTGCCGCCGCAGCCGACCAGCTCAAGGAGCAGCTGCTTGCTGCCGGTTCTGCCGAGATCGACGGCGTGTCCGGTTCTACCGTGACCTCCGATGCCGTCATGAAGGCAGCCAAGAGCTGCTTTGCACAGGCCAAGGGCGAAGCCACCGTGTCCAGCGTTCAGCTGCCTACCGGCGACGAGACCGACTGGCTGGGCAAGGAGCCGGACATCGACGAGGCTGCCATCACCGAGACCGTGGACACCGACATCCTCATCGTCGGTGCCGGCAACGGCGGCATGTTCGCAGCTGCTTATGCAGCCGCCAACGGCCTGAACTTCCGCATCATCGAGCAGAATGCGGCCGTGCAGGATACCCGCCACTGGTACGGTGCCATTGATTCCGCTGCCGCCAAGGCTGCCGGTGCCCCTGCGACCGACAAGGCCAAGCTGCTGAGCGAGATCTCCCGCTATGCTTCCGGCAAGTGCGACCAGCGGGTCGTCAGGACCTGGATCGATGAGTCTGCTGCGATGCACGATTTTATGCGCAGCATTCTGGAAGACAAGTTCGGCTGGGAATGTGAGTTCACCTCCGGCGATGAGGCTGAATGGCCTGCCGAGAACGCCGAGCACAACACCGATTACCTCTACCCGGTGCAGGAGCACAACTATCGTGCCAGCGAGTCCGCTTCCGGCCTGCAGCGCAACGAGGCCCTGCAGCAGTACATCGAGGAGCTGGGCTACGGCATCGACTTCAAGACCAGCCTCGCCAAAATTGAAAAGGATTCCTCTGGCCGCATCACCGGCATCATCGCCCAGAGCACCGAGGACGACCATTTCATCCGCTACAACGCCAATCAGGGCGTTCTGCTGGCCTGCGGCGGCTTCCCCGGCAACCCCTACATGATGGAGCAGCTGGACCCGCTGGGCACCTCCGTCACCACCGCCTGCTCCTACTCTCCGTCCGATAAGGGCTACGGCATCCGTGCCGCCGTCTGGGCCGGTGCAAATCTGGACAAGGAAGCTGCCCCCATGCTGTTCGACCGCGGCATCGTGGCTCCCGGCGTGGATGGAGGCTATGTTGACAGTGAGAATGCGTTTGGCGGCAAGGCGTTCCCCGGCAAGATCAAGCAGTACAACCCCGGCACGCAGCCGTTCCTGAAGGTCAACCGCAACGGTGAGCGCTTCGCCAACGAAAGCTGCCCCTACAACGACATCGTCTATGCCGCTGCCCACCAGCCGGGCCGTGTGTACGCCCAGATCTGCGATGCCAATATTCTGGAAGACGTCAAGCGCTTCCACACCATCGGCTGCTCTGCACAGACCCGCAACGCAGGCGAGGACTATATCAAGAAGCAGATGGAGAATGCAGAAACGGAAGGCTGCTTCTTCAAGGCCGACACCATCGAGGAGCTGGCCGACAAGCTTGGCTTCACCGGCGACGCCAAGGAGACCTTCCTCGCCACCGTCGAGCGCTACAATGCGCTGTACGATGCCCAGGAGGATACCGATTTCGGCAAGCCCGCATACCGCCTGAGCGCGATCCGCAAGGCTCCGTTCTATGGCTGCTGGCTGGGTGCCTCTCTGCTGACCACCGAGCAGGGCATTGCCATCAACGAGAAGGGTCAGGCTCTGGACAACGACAATAAGCCCATGCCCGGCCTGTACATCACCGGCGATATGTCCGGCAGCTTCTTTGCCAACAACTACCCCTGCCTGATGGCAGGCGTGGCCATGGGCCGCACCCTGACCTTTGCCATGAAGGCCGTCAAGCAGATGGCCGGTCTGGAGTAAGGCGGATTTCCCCGGAAATCAAATTCAAAAAAGCAGCGCCGCAGAAGGTTCGAAACCCTCTGCGGCGCTGTTTTTTCCCTCTATACACAAATCAAAAAGCCGGTCTGCCTCAGCACACGGCGCGGGAAACCGGAACAACCGGCTCCACAAGAGCGGGGTGCATCCCCTCGCGGTAGTCCAGGTCGCCCTGATCCAGACCGCGCAGCAATACTTCGGCGGTTGCAATGTTGGTGGCGATGGGTACACTGTGCATGTCACACAGGCGGAGCAGGTTCTGCTCGATGAAGTTGCCGCTGTCCGTCTTGAGCGGGTCTCGGAAGAACAGCACCAGATCGACTTCGTCGCAGGCGACGCGCGCCGTGATCTGCTGGATGCCGCCCAGCCGCCCGGAGAGGTAGCAATGGACTGGCAGGCCGGTGGCCTGGTTCAGCATACGACCGGTGGTGCCGGTGGCGATGACCGTGTTGCGGGAAAGAATGCCGCTGTACGCGGTGCAGAACTGAAGCGCGAGTTCTTTGCGGGAATCATGTGCAAGGATTGCGATGGTCATAATTCACACTCTCCTTTGTCTCAATGTCTGGTTGCGGACGAACACTTTTTTGGATTGGATTCACTGAGCGTACAATTTCAAATTTGAAACATTCAACCCACAACATTTATTCCAAACTTTCCACTATAGTTGTACCGCGCCAAAATGGGCCTTGTCAAGAGAAAAATCGTCTTTTTCTACGATTTTCTGCCCGGAAGTACGACTTTTGTTTTGTGGAGAACGGCGAAAACTTGGATGCAACCATCGACAAAGACGAAAGACACATTCGAACCATCGAACGAAACTGTTTTCGACGAAAAAACAGTCCATGGGAGAAAACAAATGTACAAATGGGGTGCAAAGCGGCCAGGAGCGCGTTCTTTTGTACAACCTCTCAGGCGCTTCGCGCCAGCTCCCCTGGTAGGGGAGCCATTGGCAGGCCGGGTCAGCCCTGCTGTTCGCATAGGCCCAATCGAGCGCAAAGCGGCGGGCCCTGTCCGAATGGGCAGCAGCTGCGGAACTGCGCTCTAACAAAGGATGTCAGGCAAGCAGCCGTGAATCTCGACAGCGGAGCCCGGTCGTTTACGAATGCGAAAAACTTCGCTCGTCCAGCACGACCATCACCGACTCGCCAGGGGCTCCCCTACCAGGGGAGCTGGCATTGCGAAGCAATGACTGAGAGGTTTTCACCGCACCTGCCCATCTCCATGGATGATGTACTTATAGCTGCACAGCTCCTGCAGCCCCATCGGGCCGCGGGCATGGAGCTTCTGGGTGGAGATGCCCATCTCACAGCCCAGGCCGAACTCGCCGCCGTCAGTGAAGCGGGTGGAGCAGTTGACATACACCGCCGCACTGTCCACGGCCGCTGTGAAGAGGGAGGCATGGGCCTCGTTCCGGGTCAGGATGGCCTCGCTGTGGCCGGTGGAGTGCTCGGCAATGTGGCCGATGGCTTCTTCCACGCTGTCCACGACCTTGATGGCCAGAATGTAGTCGAGAAATTCGGTATCGAAATCCTTCGGCCCGGCGGGGGTGCCGTCAATGACAGCTGCCGCCCGCTCATCCAGCCGCAGTTCGACCGGGTGCAGGCCCCGTGCCACGCGGGCCGGGCCAAGACGCCGGGCCAGCTTGGGCAGAAACTCCGCCGCAATGGCGGAATGCACAAGGCAGACTTCCTCAGCGTTGCAGACACTGGGGCGGCTGGCCTTGGCGTTTTCGATGATGTCCAGCGCCTGGGTCTGGTCGGCGGAGTCATCGACGAAGACGTGGCAGATGCCGGTGCCGGTCTGGATGCAGGGAACTTTGGCATTCTCCACACAGGCCCGGATGAGCCCGGCCCCGCCGCGCGGGATGAGCAGGTCTACAAAACCAACGGCCGTCATCAGCGCGTTGGCAGAGGCATGGGTGGTGTCCTCGATGAGGGAGACAGCGGCCTCCGGCAGACCGTTTTCCTTCAGGCCGCGGCGCAGAGCCTCCACGATGGCGTGGGCCGAACGCCAGGCTTCCCGGCCGCAGCGCAGGACGCAGACGTTGCCGCTCTTGATGGCGAGGGCGGCGGCGTCGCTGGTCACATTGGGGCGGCTCTCGTAGATGATGGCGATGACGCCCATGGGCACGGCGGTCTTTTCGATGACCAGACCGTTGGGCCGCTCGATGCGCTTGAGCACAGCGCCCACCGGGTCGGGCAGGCTGGCCACTTCCAGAATGCCCCGCGCCATGGCACCGATGCGCTCCGGCGTCAGGGCCAGACGGTCGAGCATCACGTCGGAGATGTGCCCTCTGGCGGCGACCATGTCCTCGGCGTTGGCGGCCAGAATGGCCTGCATCTGGTCGGGGTGGCACAGCCAGTCTGCCATGCCCCAGAGCGCCTGTTTGCGGGTCTGTTCATCCGCCAGTGCCAGTGCAGACTTCGCGGCGCGTGCAGCTTCCAGAATTTCCTGTGTTGTCATGGTTCAGCCCTCCTTCCGGCCTGCAAAGCGGGTGCCCACCGGTCTGCCCTCGGCAATGTCGTACAGCAGCTCCGGGTGGGAGCCGTTGGCGATGACCATGTCTGCGCCAAGTTCCGTCACCAGCTGGGCGGCGCGGAGCTTGGTGGACATGCCGCCGGTCCCCAGCGACGAACCGACTCCGTCGGCCAGTGCCAGGATCTCCGGCGTGATGCGCTCCACCAGCGGGAGCAGCCTTGCCTCCGGGTGGGTGTGGGGGTTGGCGGTGTACAGGCCGTCGATGTCGCTCAGCAGCACCAGCAGGTCGGCGTGGATGCAGCGGCAGACGATGGCGGCCAGAGTGTCGTTGTCGCCGATGGAGGTGATCTCATCGGTGGCCACGGTGTCGTTTTCGTTGATGATGGGCAGTGCACCCAGCTCCAGCAGGCGGTTCAGGGTGTTTTCCACGTTCTGCCGCCGGTCGGCATCCTCAACGTCCACACCGGTCAGCAGCACCTGGGCCACGTTGTGGTTGTAAGCCGTGAATAGCCGATCGTAGGTGTACATCAGCTCACACTGGCCCACGGCGGCGCAGGCCTGCTTGGTGGCCATATCTTTGGGGCGCTGGGGGAGCGAGAGCTTGCCCACGCCCATGCCGATGGCACCGGAGGAGACGAGGATGACCTCGTGCCCGGCATTCTTCAGGTCGCTGAGTACCTTGACCAGATCTTCGGTGTGGCGGATGTTCAGCCGCCCGGTGGAGTGCGCCAGCGTGGAAGTGCCGACTTTGACGACGATTCGCATATCCTTACCCCTTTCCCATCTCTTTTGTCCGATCGTAAGCGGCGAGGACGGCGTCCATCACGGTGCCGCGGAACCCCTGTTCTTCCAATACACGGACGCCTTGAATGGTGCTGCCGCCGGGGCTGCACACGGCATCCTTCAGCTCGCCGGGGTGCTTGCCGCTCTCCAGAACGAGCTTGGCGCTGCCCAGCACCATCTGGGCGGCATATTCCTGCGCCTTGGCGCGGGGCAGGCCGCAGGCCACGCCGCCGTCGGCCAGCGCCTCGATGAACTGGTACACCCAGGCCGGGCCGCAGCCGGAAACGCAGCTGGCCGCGTCGATCAGGGCTTCCGGCACCGGGTCGAGCCGCCCGGCGGGGGCCATCAGCTTGCAGAATTCGGCCTCTTCTTCGGCGGTGACATGGCTAGAACAATACTGGATCATCCCTTCGCCCACGGAAGCCGGGGTGTTGGGCATGATGCGGATGACGGGGTAGTCCTCACCGGCCAGCTCCTGAATGCGGGAAATGGGCAGGCCCGCCGCCATGCTGCACAGGACGAACCGGCCCGGCCGCTCGGCCAGCGTGAACTTCAGCGGGGTCAGCAGGGCCTCCATCATCTGCGGCTTGACAGCGAGGAAGATGAGGTCGCACCGGCCTGCCACCTCGTCGTTGATCGTGGTATTGCAGCCCAGTTCGGCAGCCAGCTTCTCCGCCTTGGCAGCGGTGCGGTTGGCCAGATACACGTTCTGCGGGTCTGCTGCTTTGCACACCGCGCGGGCAATGGCCCCGCCCATGTTGCCGCAGCCTAAAAATCCAATGGTCTTGAGCATAACAAAAACCTTCTTTCTTGAATTCCACCCGGCCTGCCCCCGCATTGGGGCAGGGGAGATGCTGTTTCATCTCCGCCTCCATTGTAAGCAGACGGGGGCTGAAAATCAAGAGGGGAAGGGCCTGCTGAAAAAAGAATGTTTCAAAAAATGGGCTTGAATGGGAGCACAAACGGTACAAAATTTCGCAATACGGAGCCGTAGTAACAGAAAATTTACCCTGAATTTGGAATTTTTGCTTGCAAATCGTCCTCGGAAAGAGGTATATTATAAAAGGAAGTGTTCTCACTTCTCCGGCTGGGAGGCCGGCCACCACAAACAGCAGTGCGCGCGGCGCGGCTGGGAAAGGATGGAGGTTGTGTCACAGACGACAAAGAGGGCTCTGGAAGCATCGCTGAAAAAGCTGCTGCTCCAGAAACCCCTGAACAAGATCACGATCAACGATATCACGGAGGACTGCGGGGTCAACCGCATGACGTTCTACTACCACTTCAAGGATATCTACGATCTGGTGGACTGGATCATGGTCGAAGACGCCGCAAAGGCGCTGGAAAACAAGCCCACGTTCGATACCTGGACGGAGGCGTTTCTGGACCTCCTGCACCAGGTGCAGGAGAACAAGGTGCTGGTGATGAACGTCTACCGCTCGATCAGCCGGGAGCAGGTGGAACAGTACTTATATAAGCTGCTGGACCCCATGCTGCGGGAGTTCATGGAACGCGGGATGCAGGAGATCACCGTGCAGGATGACGACGTACAGTTCATCGTGGATTTCTACAAGTATGCGCTGGTGGGCATGGCGCTGGAATGGATCCGCAAGGATATGAAAGAGGACCCCGTCCGGATGACGGAACGGCTGAATATCCTGATCCGTGGCGATTTCCAGCGTGCGCTGAATCGGTTCCGCACCGACCGCAGCCCCTCGGAACTGGATGATTGATGAAAATTTAGACAGAAGAAGCATTGTGATGGGTTTTCCATCACGGTGCTTTTTCTGTTTATGGAACCTTTTTTGACAACATGGTACAGTATCATCAGCGCAAACTATAAGACGAAAGAAACCACAACAAACGGAGGGAATAACATGTATTATTCCAGTGGTAACTATGAAGCATTTGCGCGGCCGCGGAAACCAAAGGACGTAGACCGCAAGTCGGCCTACCTCGTCGGCACCGGGCTGGCTGCCCTCACAGCGGCCTGCTATCTGGTGCGGGATGGCCAGATGAAGGGCGAACATGTCCACCTCTTTGAAAAAGGGGCCATCCCCGGCGGCGCATGCGATGGTTATCAATACCCCGGCATCGGCTACGTGATGCGGGGCGGGCGCGAGATGGACGATCATTTCGAGGTCATGTGGGACCTGTTCCGCTCCATTCCGTCGATCGAGACCGAGGGCGTCAGTGTGCTGGATGAGTACTACTGGCTGAATAAAAAAGACCCGAACGTCTCACTCTGCCGTGCGACCGAACAACAGGGCCGGGATGCCCACACCGACGGCCGGTTCGGCCTGTCGGACAAGGGCTGCATGGAGATCCTGAAGCTCTTCTTCACCCCGGACGAGCAGCTGTACGACAAGCGGATCACCGACGTGTTCGACGCAGAAGTCCTCGGTTCGAATTTCTGGCTCTATTGGCGGACGATGTTCGCCTTTGAGAACTGGCACAGCGCATTGGAGATGAAGCTCTACCTCAAGCGCTACGTTCACCATGTGGGCGGACTGCCGGATCTCCGGGCGCTCCGGTTCACGAAGTACAACCAGTATGAGTCGATGATCCTGCCCATGATCCGCTATCTGGAGGGCTACGGGGTCCGATTCCACTACAACACGAAGGTGACGAACATCGAGTTCGACTGTACGGACGGCAAAAAGCAGGCCCGCACCATCTGCCTTCTGGTGGACGACCACGAAGAGCGGGTGGACCTGACCGAAAACGATCTGGTCTTCATCACCAACGGCAGCTGCGTCGAGAACAGCTCCATCGGGGCGCAGGACCAGCCCGCTGCGCTGGACACGGTGCTCCACCCCGGCAATGGCTGGGATCTGTGGAAGAAGATCGCCGCGCAGGACCCCGCCTTCGGCCACCCGGAGAAATTCTGCTCCGACCCGGAGCAGACCAACTGGATGAGCGCCACCGTGACCACATTGGACGAGCGGATCGTGCCCTACATCCAGAACATCTGCAAGCGGGACCCCTTCAGCGGCGGGGTCGTCACCGGCGGCATCGTGACCGTCCGGGACTCCAACTGGCTGCTGAGCTGGACCTTCAACCGCCAGCCGCAGTTCCGGAATCAGCCCAAAGGCCAGCTCGTGGGCTGGCTCTACGGCCTGTTCAGCGACACGCCCGGCAACTACGTGAAGAAGCCCATGCGGGACTGCACCGGCAAGGAGATCTGCATGGAGTGGCTGTATCACCTCGGTGTGCCGGAACCGGAGATCGAAGATCTGGCCGAACACAGCGCCAACACGGTGCCCGTCATGATGCCGTACATCACGGCCTTCTTCATGCCCCGCGCAGCAGGCGACCGGCCCGCTGTGGTGCCGGAGGGCGCGGTGAATTTCGCGTTTCTGGGGCAGTTCGCAGAGACCCCGCGTGACACCATCTTCACCACCGAATACTCCATGCGCACCGGCATGGAGGCGGTGTATACCCTGCTGGACATCGACCGGGGCGTACCGGAGGTCTGGGGCAGCACCTACGACGTCCGCGACCTGCTGAACGCAGCCGTGCAGCTGCGGGATGGACGCCCGCTGAGCGACCTCAAGATGCGATGGATCGAGCGGTTCGCGCTCGGCAAAGTCATCGACGGGGTGCAGGAGACCGACCTCGGCCGCCTGCTGCAAGAATATCAGATCATCTGAGCGCCGGGTCCTGATCCCGGCGGGGGAGGATGCTCCCCACATCAGACAACGCATTGGAGGAAATTGGAATGAATACCACATTTGATTCTCTGACTCATAAGATGCAGCGCGCCGCACTGGGCAAGACGGCGGATATCGTGCTGTCCCACGTCAACAAGGACCGCGAAAAGGCCATGACCCAGCTGGTGGATGTCGCCAAGACCTTCTATGGCGATTCCTTCAGCGAGGAAACTTACAATCATGCCCGCCAGACCCTCTCGAACCCGGACAGCAAGTGGTCTAAGCTCATCAACTGTATGCTGGACCAGCTGGACCCCAATGTGGCCCGCACCACAGCTCTGAACCTGGGTTACGAGGCCTTCTTCCGTGGCACCAAGACCATCCGTGAGAACCGCGTCAAGTACCAGTGCAACATCCCCTGGCTGATTTTGTTCGACCCCACCTCCGCCTGCAACATGCACTGCGTGGGCTGCTGGGCCGGCGAGTACGGCAACAAGAACAACCTGAGCTTTGACGATATGGACAAGATCGTCTCTCAGGGCAAGGAGCTGGGCGTGTACCTCTACATGCTCACCGGCGGCGAGCCGCTGGTTCGCAAGGCCGACATCCTGAAGCTGGCCGAAAAGCACAACGATGTGCAGTTCGCCATCTACACAAACTCCACCCTGATCGACGATGCCTTCTGCAAGGAGGTCGTCCGTCTGGGCAACATCGCCTTCATGCTGTCCATCGAGGGCACCCCGGAGACCAACGATGCCCGCCGCGGCAGCGGCCACTACGCCGCCGTCATGCACGCCATGGACCTGCTCAAGCAGTACGGCATCCTGTTCGGTACCTCCATCTGCTACACCAGCGCCAACATCGAGGCCGTCACCAGCGATGACTTCATGCGCTTCCTGTGCGACAAGGGTGCGCACTTCGGCTTCTATTTCCACTACATGCCCGTCGGCAACGAGGCAGCCCCCGAACTGATGCCCACCCCGGAGCAGCGCAAGTACATGATCGACCGCATCCGCTATCTGCGCAGCGAGGCGTGTGATATCCCGTTCTACCCGATGGACTTCCAGAACGACGGCGAGTTCGTCGGCGGCTGCATTGCGGGCGGCCGCAACTACTTCCACATCAACTCGGCCGGTGATGCGGAGCCCTGCGTCTTCATCCACTATTCCAATGCCAACATCCACGACAGCAGCATTCTGGAGATTCTTCAGAGCCCGCTGTTCATGGCGTACCACAACGGCCAGCCCTTCAACAAGAACCACCTGCGTCCCTGCCCCATGCTGGAGAACCCCGAACTGCTGCGGAAGATGGTCCACGAGACCGGCGCCCACAGCACCGACCTTCAGAGCCCGGAGACGGTGGATCACCTCTGCGACAAGTGCAAGGCCTACGCTGACAACTGGCAGCCCATGGCCGACGAGATCTGGTCTCACACCAAGATCCGCGAGAGCCGCTACGAGAATTATAAGGACTGGAAGCCCGGCCAGCAGTAAGCACACAGAAGTGCTGGGTCTGCATCGGGTGCAGCTGTCCTGAACCAAAACCTCCCGCTTTCCGGAGCGCTGCGACAGCGCCGGGAAGCGGGAGGTTTTTTGCGCGATAAAATGGCCCCATCTCCCGCAGGAGACAGGGCCGGGGCATTTGATATAGAGGGCTGAACTTATTCGTCGTCGGGGTCGCCGAAGTTGTCGTGGTAGGTCGTGACCAGTTCCATCTCCTCGTTGCGGCGCAGGCCGTGGAAGACGAACTTCTTGAGCACATCGTAGATGACTGCGAAGAGCGGCACACCAATGATCATGCCCACAAAACCCCACAGGCCGCCGAACAGCAGGATGGCGAACAGCACCCAGAAGCTGGAAAGGCCGGTGGTGTTGCCCAGGATCTTCGGCCCGATGATGTTGCCGTCCACCTGCTGCAAAACCAGAACGAACAGGACGAACCAGAGCGCCTTGATGGGGTTCTGGATGAGGATGAGCAAGGTGGCCGGGATGGCACCGATGAAAGGCCCGAAGAAGGGGATAACGTTGGTCACACCGATGATGACCGAGACCAGCAGCGCACTGGGGAACTTGAAGATGAGGCAGGCGATGTAGCACAGCACACCGATGATGGCAGAATCCAAGATCTTGCCGTTGATGAAGCCGCCGAACATTTTATCGGCGTAGAGGATCTCTTCCAGAATGATATCCGCCCAGCGGGGCTTGATGAGGCTGTACAGGATCATCTTGCACTGCTGGCCGAACTTCTTCCGGCTGGCCAGCAGATACACCGAAACGATGACGCCGATGATGATGTTCTTCAGGAAGGTCACGAAGCTCATCACGCCCAGCGCTGCACCGCTCAGGAGGCTCTGCATGGAGGGGACCAGTTTCGTCCGGACGATGTTGTCCAGCGTGTCCTGCAGGTTGTCATAGGACGTCTCGATGAAATCCAGCAGCTTCTGGTTGCTGGCGATGATCTCCTGATGGGAAGCCCAGTCCACGAAGTCGTTCAGGTTGTTCCGCGCCGTGTAGTACAGCGTCGTCACGCTGGTGATGAGCTGCGGCACGATCATCATGATCAGCGCATACACCACCAGGATGCCGAACAGCAGCGAGACGGTGACCGCCAGCATGTTGGCCGCAGTTCCCATCTTTTCGGGCAAAAGGCGGCGGAGAAAATCCTCCACGCAGTTGCACACCGGCTTGAGCAGATAGGCGATGACCGCACCATAGATGAACGGCATCAGGATGCCCGTCAGCTTCGAGATCGCATCCCCGAAGCCCTGAAAGCGGTAGATCAGGAAGAAGAAGAGGATGCTCAGTGATATGGCACCGAATCCCGCGAGCATCCCATACAGGTAGGGTTTGATGTGTGGCTTTTTGTCCATCATGTTTCCGTAGACTCCATTCCTGCCGCGGGCAGCAGGAACGCCCGCAGCATTGTTTAGCGCTTGTTGCTCCTGCGCCAGATGTGCAGTTTTTCAGCTTCGGCGATCAGTTCATCCCGGAAATCGGGGTGTGCAACGCTGATCAATGCTTCAGCCTTTTCCCAGCTGGTCAGGCCCTTCAGGTTCACACAGCCGTACTCGGTGCACAGATAGTGGATATTGGCACGGGTATCGGTGATGATGCTGCCGGTCTCCAGCGTGGGGCGGATGCGGCTCTCGACCTTGCCGGTCTTCTTATTCATAAAGGTAGAGGACAGGCAGATGAAGCTCTTGCCGCCGTTGGAAAGGTATGCGCCCAGAACGAAGTCCAGCTGACCGCCTGCACCGGAGATGTGCTTGACACCGGCACTCTCGGCGTTGACCTGACCGAACAGGTCGATATCGACAGCATTGTTGATGGAGATGAAGTTGTCGATGGCCGAAATGCTGCGGATGTCGTTGGTGTACTCCACAGGGGCCGCCATGCACTCCGGGTTGTTGTCGAGGTAATCGTACATCTTCTGGGTGCCGGCACCGAAGGCGTAGACCTGACGGCCCTTGTCCAGATTCTTGTGGCGGCCGGTGATCTTGCCGGCTTTGGCGATGTCCACAAAGGCATCGACGTACATTTCAGTATGGACGCCCAGATCCTTCAGGTCGCTCTGCGCGATCAGGTTGCCGATGGCGTTGGGCATTCCGCCGATGCCCAGCTGCAGGCAGGCACCGTTCGGAATCTGCGGGACGATGAGGTTCGCCACGGCGAGGTCCACCTCAGTGGCCGCACCGGGTGCAGCCATCTGACCCATCGGCGGGTTGGTGCCCTCCACGACACCGGCCACCTGAGAGATGTGCACCCAGTTCTCGGTGCCGCCCAGGCAGCGGGGCATGTTGGTGTTGACCTCGACGATGATCTTTTTGGCCTTTTCGCAGACGGCACCCAGATGAGAAGCACAGGGGCCGAAGTTGAAGTAGCCATGCTCGTCCATGGGCGTGACCTGGAACACCGCCACATCCACGGGGTCCTTGCTGTCGCGGTAGTAACGGGGCAGCTCCGAATAACGGATGGGGGAGTAGAAGGAGAAGCCCTGCGCAATGGCCTTGCGCTCAATGCCGCCCATGTGCCAGCTGTTCCAGGTCATGTGGGCAGCCGGGTCGTCGATCTGGAAGATCTCCGGCACCCACATCAGGATGCCGCCGCGGAAATTGACGTTCTCCAGCTCCGGCAGACGCTTTGCAATGGCAGCATCGACTGCCACCGGGGTGTTCACAGCCCAGCCGTAGTCCACCCAATCGCCGCTCTTGACCAAAGCAGCGGCCTGATCGGCAGTCATCTTTTTCTGCGCATACAGTTCCGTATAATCCATTATAAACCATCCTCTCCTATAATAACATAAAGGAATTGTAAATTCTTACAACCCGATAACTTAGTTATAACATTAACAAAGGAAGGAATCAATACTTTCGGAGCAAATCGGGGCAAAAAAGTGGCTGGATGGCAATATGACTAAAATTCTTAGCGATTCAACCGAATTCTTTGGTTTGATAAAAACAAAATTTTTCGAAAAAGGACTTGATAAAATTTTGACGATGTGATTTACTTATAGCGTAGCAGGGCGGTGTGGAGCAGTGCGTCATGAATCGTTAAAAAAATAGCGATGAGACGCGGCGCCGCAAACAACGTCTTGCAACCCGAACTGGAAAGTGCTATCATGGCAGGACCGAGCGCGCTTTTCATACCAGCGCGCACCAAGGAGGACACGATGGCAACAGCAGTTTATCCCGGATCGTTCGATCCGGTCACCAAAGGGCACCTGGACATCATCAAGCGTGCCGCAAAGATCAACGATCACCTGATCGTCGCCGTGCTCATCAACAGCGCCAAGCACCCTCTGTTCACCGTAGAAGAGCGGGTGGCCCTGCTGCAGGAGTGCTGCAAGGGCATCCCGAACGTTACGGTGGAGAGCTTTGACGGCCTGACCGTGGAGTTCGCCAAAAAGCGCCACGCTTCGGTCATGGTGCGGGGTCTGCGGGCGGTCACGGATTTCGAAAACGAGATCCAGCTAGCGCAGACGAACCATGCACTGATGCCCGGCATCGAGACGATGTTCCTAGCAACCAGCATCAAATGGAGCTACCTTTCCTCGACGATCGTGAAAGAGGCTGCCCGCTACGGCAGCAATATCTCCAAGTTCGTCACGCCCAATGTGGAAGCCGCCGTCGAACAGAAGATGGCCGCGCTCCGGGCGAAAGGGGAGCAGCCCTGAATCCGCTTCTTATGTGCAAACGCCGCAGGCGTTTCTATAAAATTGGTTCCTAAAACCCACCAATATACACACAAATCAGGAGGCTATTAACATGAAGAAAGTTGTTATCGCATCTGCATGCCGTACCGCCATCGGCAAGTTCGGCGGCACTCTTGCCAACGTTCCCGCTGCTGAGCTGGGCTCCATCGTCATCAAGGAGGCACTGGAGCGCGCACACGTCGCACCGGAGCAGGTCGATCATGTTTACATGGGCTGCGTCATTCAGGCTGGTCTGGGCCAGAACGTCGCGCGTCAGGCTTCCCTGAAGGCAGGCCTGCCCATCGAGACCCCCGCTGTCACCGTCAACGTGGTCTGCGGCTCCGGTCTGAACTGCGTCAACATGGCTGCGCAGATGATCGAGGCTGGCGATGCCGACATCGTCGTTGCAGGCGGCATGGAGAACATGGACATGGCTCCCTTCGCTATGATGAAGGGCCGCTACGGCTACCGCATGGGCGCTCCCATGGGCAAGAGCGAGCTGATCGATACCATGGTCAACGATGCTCTGTGGGATGCCACCGGCTTCAACAAGCACATGGGCATGACCGCTGAGAACGTCTGCACCAACGAGACCTATCAGAAGAAGTACGGCTACAACCCCATCACCCGCGAGCAGCTGGATGAGTTCTCTTACAACAGCCAGGTCAAGGCAGACAAGGCCATCAAGGACGGTGCCTTCAAGGACGAGATCGTTCCCGTTGTCGTCAAGGGCAAGAAGGGCGACACCGTGTTCGATACCGATGAAGGCCCCCGTCTGACCCCGGTCGAGAAGCTGGGCACCCTGAAGCCCGCCTTCACCAAGGACGGCATCGTGACCGCCGGCAACTCTTCCGCCATCAACGACGGCGCTGCTGCTCTGGTCGTGATGAGCGAGGAGAAGGCCAAGGAGCTGGGCGTCACCCCGCTGGCAACCTGGGTCGCTGGTGCTCTGGCCGGTGTTGAGCCCGAAGTCATGGGTCTGGGCCCCATCGCTGCAACCAAGAAGGTCATGGCAAAGACCGGCCTGTCCGTTGCCGATATGGACCTGATCGAGGCAAACGAGGCATTCGCAGCACAGTCTGTGGCCGTCAGCCAGGCTCTGCACTTTGATATGAACAAGGTCAACGTCAACGGCGGCGCAATCGCTCTGGGCCACCCGGTCGGCGCTTCCGGCGCTCGTATCCTGGTCACCCTGCTGTATGCAATGAAGCACCGTGGTGCCCACAAGGGTCTGGCTACCCTGTGCATCGGCGGCGGCATGGGCTGCGCTACCATCGTCGAAATGGACTAAACGCTGGAGGCACTCCAGATATCAGGATCGCCCGCGCAGGCGGACTTCTCCTGCGCGGGGCTGTTCTGAAACGAAGAATAAGACTTTGAATGGAGGTCTTCACAATGGCATTTGTTAAAACCGAAGTGCAGGGTGCTGTCGAGATCATCACCATCGACCGCCCCAAGGCACTGAACGCACTGAACCCTGAAGTTCTGGCAGACCTGAAGGCAGCTTTTGAGGCTGTCGATCAGGACGCCATCCGCTGCATCGTTCTGACCGGCGAAGGCGACAAGAGCTTCGTGGCCGGTGCAGACATCGGTTCCATGAGCACCATGACCAAGGCAGAGGGCGAGGCCTTCGGCAAGCTGGGCAATGATGTCTTCCTGATGATCGAGCATTTCCCCATCCCTGTGATCGCAGCCGTCAACGGCTTCGCACTGGGCGGCGGCAATGAGCTGGCCATGAGCTGCGACATCCGCATCTGCTCGGACAACGCCGTCTTCGGCCAGCCGGAAGTCGGTCTGGGCATCACGCCGGGCTTCGGCGGCACCCAGCGTCTGGCACGTCTCGTCGGCATGGGCATGGCAAAGCAGCTGGTCTATTCGGCCCTGAACATCAAGGCCGATGAGGCTTACCGCATTGGCCTGGTCAACGCCGTGTATCCCCAGGCTGAGCTGATGGAGAACGTCCTGAAGCTGGCCAACAAGATCGCAAAGAACGCCCCCATTGCAGTGCGCAACTGCAAGAAGGCCATCAACGACGGCATCAGCCTTCCCATTGAGAAGGCAGTCGAGGTCGAGGAGAAGCTGTTCGGCGACTGCTTCGAGACCCACGACCAGAAGGAAGGCATGGCCTGCTTCCTGTCCCGTGAGAAACCGAAGCCCAAGGCTGTTTTCACCAACAACTGAGAAGTACATTTGAATTTGTAATCTGAACCCTTCTGCATCCCGGTTCCTGCCGGAGAGGGAACCGGGGAGCAGGGGGATATGAATAAAGGAGAGATATCCTATGAAGATCGGTGTTATTGGCGCTGGCACGATGGGCCAGGGCATTGCAAAGGCATTCGCTCAGGTCGAGGGCAACAGCGTTGCTCTGTGCGACATTAAGCAGGAGTGGGCCGAGAAGGGCCTGGCAAAGATCAAGGCTGGCTATGACAAGCTGGTCGCAAAGGGCAAGATCCCCCAGGAGAAGGCGGACGCGATCGTCGCCGCCATCAAGCCGGGCCTGAAGGAAGACCTGTGTGCAGACTGCGACCTGGTCGTCGAGGCTGCATTCGAGGACATGAAGGTCAAGCAGACCACTTTTGGCGAGCTGGATAAGATCTGCAAGCCGGAGTGCATCTTTGCTTCTAACACTTCTTCTCTGTCCATCACTGAGATCGGCAAGGGCCTGAGCCGCCCGCTGGTCGGCATGCACTTCTTCAACCCCGCCGACCGCATGAAGCTGATCGAGGTCATCGCAGGTTGCAACACTCCTGCTGAGACCGTTGAGAAGATCAAGGAGATCTCGGTCGCCATCGGCAAGAACCCCGTTCAGGTCAACGAGGCAGCCGGCTTCGTCGTCAACCGCATCCTGATCCCCATGATCAACGAAGCAGCCTTCATCAAGATGGAGGGCGTTTCCGACATCGCTGGCATCGACACTGCCATGAAGCTGGGTGCAAACCACCCCATGGGACCCCTGGAGCTGGGCGACTTCATCGGCCTGGATATCTGCCTGGCCATCATGGACGTCCTGTACCACGAGACCGGCGACAGCAAGTATCGTGCCTGCCCGCTGATCCGTAAGATGGTTCGCGGCGGCAACCTGGGCTGCAAGACTGGCAAGGGCTTCTACGTTTACAACGCAGACCGCACCAAGACCCCGGTCGATCAGCTGTAATTTCTGAAAACATTTCTCCCGGCTGCGGGGAAAGCGGCCGGGAGGAATTTGTTTGCAAACCGGGTTCGCCGCAACAAGCGCCCGGCCTATGAAAAACTAGACCCGTTAGGAGGATATAGCGATGGATTTTACTCTGTCCAAGCAGCAGCAGATGGTGCAGAAAATGTACCGCGAGTTTGCTGAAAACGAAGTCAAGCCTCTGGCTAAGAAAGTTGATGCAGAAGAGTACTTCCCCAAAGAGACCGTCGAAAAGATGGGCAAGCTGGGCATGATGGGTATTTACTTCCCCACCTCTGTCGGCGGTGCAGGCGGCGACGTGCTGTCCTACGTCATGGCAGTGGAAGAGCTGAGCAAGGTCTGCGGCACTACCGGTGTCATCGTCTCTGCTCACACCAGCCTGTGTGCTGCTCCCATTTATGAGAACGGTACCCCGGAGCAGAAGGCAAAGTACCTGCCCAAGCTGTGCAGCGGCGAGTGGCTGGGTGCATTCGGCCTGACCGAGCCGGGTGCCGGCACCGATGCACAGGGTCAGCAGACCATTGCAAAGGAAGAGGATGACTGCTGGGTGCTGAACGGCTCCAAGATCTTCATCACCAATGCAGGGTTCGCCGATGTCTTCATCGTCATCGCAGTCACCGACCATGTGCTGGATAAGAAGGGCCGCCCCACCAAGCTGTGCTCCGCCTTCATCGTCGAGCGCACCGATCCGGGCTTCTCGGTCGGCAAGGCTGAGGATAAGATGGGCATCCGCGGTTCCTCTACCTGCGAGCTGATCTTCGAGGACTGCCGCATCCCGAAGGACCGTATGCTGGGCGTGCGCGGCAAGGGCTTCCAGCTGGCAATGGCCACTCTGGACGGCGGCCGTATTGGCATCGCTTCCCAGGCTCTGGGCATCGCCGAGGGCGCTCTGGACGAGACCGTTGCTTACGTCAAGGAGCGCAAGCAGTTCGGCCGCCCCATCGCTGCATTCCAGAACACCCAGTTCGAGCTGGCTGAGATGAAGGCCCGCGTCGAGGCTGCCAAGTATCTGGTCTATGCTGCTGCTCTGAAGAAGCAGCAGGCTATGGACGGCGCAAAGGTCCGTTACAGCGTGGAAGCTGCTCAGGCCAAGCTGATCGCCGCCCGCACCGCAAGCGACGTGACCCGCCGCTGCCTGCAGCTGTTCGGTGGTTACGGCTACACCCGTGACTATCCCATTGAGCGCATGATGCGTGATGCCAAGATCACCGAGATCTACGAGGGCACCAGCGAAGTGCAGATGATGGTCATTTCCGGCGCGCTGCTGAAGTAAGGGAGGTAAGATTTACAATGAAAGCAATCGTTTGTGTAAAGCAGGTTCCTGATACCTCCGGTAAGGTGTCCGTCAAGCCGGATGGCACCCTGGACCGTGCCTCTATGGCAACCATTACCAACCCCGATGACCTGAACGCTCTGGAGGCTGCTCTGAAGCTCAAGGACGCCACCGGCTGCGAAGTCGTTGTCGTCACCATGGGCCCGCCGCCGGCCGAAGGGATGCTGCGTGAGCTGCTGGCCCGCGGTGCCGACAAGGCCGTTCTGGTCTCCGGCCGTGAGTTCGGCGGTTCCGATACCTTCGCGACCAGCCAGATCCTGGCCGCTGCCGTCAACAAGATCGGCGTTGGCCCGGAGGATGTCGTCTTCTGCGGCCGTCAGGCAATTGATGGCGATACCGCACAGGTCGGCCCCCAGATCGCTGAAAAGCTGCATCTGCCCCAGGTCACCTACGTTGCCGACATCCAGAAGGATGGCAACACCCTGACCGTGAAGCGTATGCTGGAAGACGGCTACATGATGGTCAAGGTCCAGACTCCCTGCCTGCTGACCTGCATCAAGGAGCTGAACGAGCCCCGTTACATGAGCGTCAACGGCATCTTCACCTGCTACGACAAGCCCATGGAAGTGTTTGATTACAACGCTCTGAAGGATGATCCGCTGATCGAGGTCGATACCATCGGCCTGAAGGGTTCTCCGACGAACGTCTTTAAGTCCTTCACTCCTCCGCAGAAGGGCGCAGGCACCATGCTGACGGGCGACGACACCGCCGCACAGCTGGCTGGTATCCTGGCCAAGAAGCACCTGATCTGATGAAAGGAGCATAGGATTACAATGGCTGATTTTAACGATTACAAGGGCGTTTGGGTCTTCTGTGAGCAGCGCCAGGGCAAACTGATGTCCACCGATTTCGAGCTGGTCAGCGAGGCTCGCAAGCTGGCTGACGAGCTGGGCTGCGAGGTCACCGGCCTGCTGCTGGGCGACAACGTGGAAGGCATCGCCAAAGAGCTGGGCGGCTATGGTGCCGATCAGGTCATGGTCTGCGACAGCCCGCTGCTGAAGGACTATACCACCGACGCATACGCCAAGGTCGTCTGCGATATGGTCAATGCGTACAAGCCTGAGGTCCTGCTGATCGGCGCGACCAACATTGGCCGCGATCTGGGCCCCCGCTGCGCAGCCCGCCTGCACACCGGCCTGACCGCAGATGCGACCCATCTGGACATCGACACTGCAAAGTACATCGATTTCCTGAAGGAGAGCTCCACCATCGACCTGTCCAAGCAGAAGTTCGATATGGAAGACCGCAACCTGAAGATGACCCGTCCCGCATTCGGCGGCCATCTGATGGCTACCATCATCTGCCCCCGTTTCCGTCCGCAGATGTCCACCGTTCGTCCCGGCGTCATGAAGAAGGCTCCCTTCGATCAGGCCAAGGCCGATGCCTGCCAGATCGTGAAGCCCGCCTTTGAGCTGGCTGCTTCCGACATCAAGACCGAGGTCCTGAGCGTCGAGAAGGCTGCTGAGAAGCTGGTCGATCTGATCGGTGCCGACGTCATCGTCTCGGTCGGCCGCGGCATCAGCAAGGATGTCAACAAGGGCATCGAGCTGGCCGAGCAGCTGGCAGCCGCTCTGGGCGGCGGTGTGGTCGGTGCATCCCGTGCCGTTACCGATGCAGGCTGGATGACCGCTGACCATCAGGTCGGCCAGACCGGCAAGACCGTCCACCCCAAGATCTACGTTGCTCTGGGTATTTCCGGTGCCATCCAGCACACCGCTGGTATGCAGGATTCCGAGTGCATCATCGCCGTCAACAAGAACGAGTCTGCACCCATCTTCGGTGTGGCAGATTACGGCATCGTCGGCGATCTGTTCAAGGTCGTGCCGGAGCTCATCAAGCAGGTCGAGGCAGCCAAGGCCGCTGAATAATTTGATCTTCTGAGATCCTGATTTGTGGAACACCGCCGCACAGTGGAAACGCTGTGCGGCGGTGTTTTTTGCGCATATCTGCCCGCCGCGGTGCATACAGTCTGGTATGTGCCATGCCAAACGGACAGGAAAGGAGCGCACAGGATGGAACTGAAGATCTTTCGGGATGCGCTGCCCGCTGCGGGTGCGAACTGCACCGTCAAGGCGGAGCTCCCGCTGGAAACGGAGATCCTGATCTCCGATTATCTTCCGCCGGTGTTCAAACTGGTCAAATGCTTTGCGAAACCGGTGGTGCTGCAAAAGCAGCTGCAGCCCGGCAAACTGACGCTGGAAGGCTATCTGCGCTGCATCGTGTATTATCAGGGCGAGGATGACGCGGGCCTCTGCCAGACGGAGCAGAAGCTGCCCTTCAACAAGGTGCTGGAACTGCCGGAGTTTGCCTTTACTGCATGGACGGCTCAGGTGGAGGGCCAGACCGAATACCTGAACTGCCGCTCGATCACGCCCCGCCGCATCGAGGTGCGGGGAGCCTTTGGTCTGGTGGCGTCGGTCTACACCCAGCAGAAGACCGAGGTGCTCACGGCGCTGGCCGACGGCGGCATCGAGCAGCAGCTGACCACACTGGAGGGCGTCCGCCGCGCGGCCGTGCTCGACAAGCTCATCACGGTGGAAGGCGAGCTGGCCTTTCCGTCGCCGCCTGCCGCCATCCTGGACATTGCCGGGACAGCCTCCCTCCACGACCTCAAGGTCCTGAATGCCAAGGCTGTGGCCAAGGGGACGCTGCACGTCCTCTGCGCCTGGCGGGCAGAAGGGGAAAGCGCCCTGCAGAGCCAGAGCCTGGACCTTCCCTTCAATCAGGTGTTGGATGTGGAGGGCCTCAGCGAAGACTGCCGCTGCCTCTGCGTGGCCGAGCCGGTCGGGTTCACGGCCACACAGGGGGAGGGGGAAGCCCCCGGCTCCCTCAGCGCCACCGTGATGCTGCGTCTGCGGGCATGGCGGCCCTACCAGCTGCAATGTGTGGCCGATGCCTTCTCGACGCAGTTTGAAACGGAGCCTGTGATGCAGAATCTCCGTACCGAAGCACTGCTCTGTGCCCTGAACGAGACGGCCACCCTGACCGGGTCCGGCCCGCTGCCGGATGCCGGGGCAAAGATCCTGGCCTGCTTTGCGGCCATCGGCCCGGCGCAGCTGGTCTGGCAGGAAACCGGCTGGGTGGTGGCGGCGCGGGTCCTTGTGACGGCGTTTGGCGAGAACAGCCTTGCCGAGCTGGAAAGCTACGAAAAGCCACTGGAGCTGGCCCTGCCCATCCCGGCCGAAGCCGCCGAGACCGCAGCGCTCTATCCGGAGTGCTGGCTCAGCGTCGAGGATCTGCAATGCAGCTGCACGGGCGGTGCGCTGGATGTCTCGGTGACGGTGCGGGTGGAGGGTGCCATCCTCAGCCGCAGGCAGGCTTCCTGCGTGGGCAGCATTGCGCTGGGAGAGAAGCTGGCCCCTGCCGACCCGGAGATCTCCCTCCGCATCTATTACGCACAGGCCGGGGAAGCATTGTTTGCCATTGCAAAACGCTACCATGTTTCGTCGGGGCAGATGCTTGCCGCAAACGACCTCGCTGAGAGCACAACGGCCATCGAAAAAGCACAGCGGCTTCTGATTCCCGGTGCATGACCATAAAAATGTCCGCACTTGTATCTCGTGTGCGGACATTTTTACTTGTAAAGTATGACTTATGAACAAAAAGTGAACAAAAAGACAACAAGCCCTCTCCCAATTCGACACAGGCTTTGTTATAATGATTTCTGTCGTTTGAAAACCGGTTTGTTCAAAGGAGAAGTTTATGATCAAAAATATTGAGTTGGAGAAGGCGGCTTACGACTTCAAAGCCAAGATGCCCCTTCGCCAGGCGATCCCGCTGGGCCTGCAGCATGTGTTCGCCATGTTCGTCGGCAACCTGACCCCGCTGCTCATCATCACGAGCGCCTGCGGTCTGGCGGGCGGCGAGTTCGCTGACCTGCAGATCAGCCTGCTGCAGAACGCCATGTTCGTGGCCGGCATCGTCACGCTGGTGCAGCTGTTTTCCATCGGCCCGGTCGGCGGTCAGGTCCCCATCATCATGGGCACCAGCTCCGGCTTCCTGGGCGTGTTCAACAGCGTCGCGGCTTCCATGGGCGGCGGTGTGCTGGCCTATGGTGCCATCATGGGTGCGTCCATCCTGGGCGGCCTGTTCGAAACCGTGCTGGGCTTCTTCCTCAAGCCTCTGCGCAAGTTTTTCCCCTCGGTGGTCACGGGCACGGTTGTGCTGTCCATCGGTCTGTCGCTGATCTCGGTCGGCGTCAACTCCTTCGGCGGCGGCAACGCAGCCAAGGACTTCGGCTCCATGGAGAACCTGCTGCTGGCCGTCTTCGTGCTGGTGGTCATCCTGTTCTTCAAGCACTGGACCAAGGGCTTTTTGAGCTCTTCCTCTATCCTCATCGGCATCGTGGCCGGTTACATTGCCGCCTTCATCATGGGCTTTATCCTGCCCACCACCGGTGTCACCGCCGACGGTGTGGAGTTCACCAAGGCATGGGTCCTGAACTGGAATAAGGTCGCACAGGCCAGCTGGTTCGCCATCCCCAAGCTTGTCCCGGTTAAGATCATCTTCGATATGCGCGCCATCCTGCCGGTGCTCATCATGTTCATCGTCACGGCCGTTGAGACCGTCGGCGACATCTCCGGCGTGATGGAGGGCGGCATGGGCCGCGAGGCGACCGATAAGGAGCTGTCCGGCGGCGTCATCTGCGACGGTCTGGGTTCCTCCTTTGCCGCCTGCTTCGGCGTCCTGCCCAACACTTCCTTCAGCCAGAACGTTGGTCTGGTGGCCATGACCAAGGTCGTCAATCGCGGTGCACTGGCGACCGGTGCCATCTTCCTGATCCTCTGCGGCCTCATCCCCAAGCTGGGCGCACTGGTCTCCATCATGCCCCAGGCCGTTCTGGGCGGTGCAGCCGTCATGATGTTCTCTTCCATCGTGGTGTCTGGCATCCAGCTCATCACCAAGGAAAAGATGACCCCGCGCACCCTGACCATCGTTTCGGTGGCGCTGGGCGTGGGCTACGGCATGGGTGCTAACGCCAGCATTCTGGCTCATACGCCGCAGCTGTTCCAGCTGATCTGCGGCGAGTCCGGCATCGTCCCCGCAGCCTTCGTGGCCATCGTGCTCAACGTTCTGCTGCCCAAGGACGAAGAGAACGCCTGAGCTTCCTCTTCAGATCAAAAGCTGTTTTAGTTCCCGCAGGGCCTCCGGTGTGTCCGCGTCCAGAAGCTCTGCACGGTCTGCGGTGAACACATTGCAGACCCGCTCCGGGTAACGCCGGAGCAGCACACTGCCGCCTTTGCCTTCGGGCAGGGTGCGCAGGGCGGAAAAATAACCGCATCCAAACAGAACGGGGCTTCCGACAAGCGGTTCCGGGTCGTTTTCGGCCTGGAACGCCAGCCGGAAGATATCCCGCTCTGTTTCTTTTTGTGTCCGGGTGCCGGAACCAAAGGCGCACACCAGCGCCTCGACCGTCTCCCGCCGCAGCAGGGGCTGGTCGCCGGGCAGGAAGATGCAGCCCGCAAGGCCGGGCTGAAGAGTGAGCAGTGCTTCCAGCCCCAGCCGGACGGTATCGTTCCGGCCCGGCAGTGCGTGGCGCAGGCAGGCTACTCCCAGCGTTTGGCAGAGCGTTTCCACCTCTGCCGACCGCGTCACGACGATGCGGCAGGCCAGCTGTGGGGTGTCGGTGGCGTCCAGTGCCCGGCAGAGCAGCGGCCGCCCGCCGAAATCGGCCAGCAGCTTGTTGGAGCCAAACCGCCGGGCCAGCCCGGACGCCATGATGACACACCCGATCGGGCGAGAAGTTTCAGACATGTGGATCCCTCCGCGTTGACGGTTCCGCTTCTCCCCTGGGAGCACGGCGGCAGCGCAGGGCGGACGGAACCGATAATTCTAGTGGTATTATAGCGAAAAATGTGTTAAAATAAAAGTAAACAGCAAAAAAGAGAGGTACTGCGTATGATGACGATCCGGGAATACAAACGAGCGGAAAGTCTTGAAGAAGCCTGGCAGCTCAACCAGAAAAAGAACAATCGGGTCATCGGCGGCATGATCTGGCTCAAGATGGAAAAGATCAATGTCGGCACCGCCATTGATCTGTCCGGTCTGGGGCTGGATACCATCGAGGAGACGGAGGAGCAGTTCTCCATTGGGGCCATGGTCACCCTGCGGCAGCTGGAGCTGGACGCCGGGCTGGCCGCATACACGAACGGAGCAGTGCGGGAGTCCGTGCGGCATATCGTGGGTGTGCAGCTGCGCAACCTTGCCACCGTGGGCGGCAGCATTTACAGCCGCTTCGGGTTCTCGGATGTGCTGACCCTGTTCCTGGCACTGAACGCCTCGGTGGAGCTGTACAAGGGTGGCATCGTGCCGCTGGCCGAGTACGCCACCTGCCCCTACGACCGGGATCTCCTCGTGCGGGTGATTGTGCCGAAGGAACCGGCTGCGTTCTGCTACCAGTCGGTGCGGAACAGCCAGACCGATTTCCCGGTGCTGACCTGCGCCGCCGCCAAAACGGCCGAGGGCTATCGCTTCGCCATCGGTGCCCGGCCGGGCAAGGCAGTGCGGTTTGACCTGACGCCCAACGCGGCCGAGACGCCGGAGCTGCTGGCAGACCGCTTTGCCGCAGAAGTGCGGGCAGCGATCCAGACCGAGAGCAATCTGCGCGGCAGCGCCGAATACCGCAACCATCTGGCCGGAGTTCTGGTCAAGCGTGCGGTCCGCCAGCTGGAAGGGTAACGGAAAGGAGACCACGATGCAAATCACCATCATTCTGAACGGAACCAGAGTTTCCGCCGAGGCCGCCCCGGATACTCTGCTCATTGACTTTGTCCGCAGCCACGGCTGCTACAGCGTCAAGCGCGGCTGCGAGACCGCCAACTGCGGCCTGTGCACCGTCTTTCTGGACGACAAGCCGGTGCTGTCCTGCTCGGTGCTGGCAGCCCGTGCCGACGGCCACCGCGTCACCACACTGGAGGGCCTGCAGGACGAAGCCGCAGAGTTCGGCGCGTTCATCGCGGATCAGGGAGCGGAGCAGTGCGGCTTCTGCAACCCCGGCTTCATCATGAACGCGCTGGCCCTCTTCCGCGAGAAGGAGTACCCCACCGAGGACGAGATCAAGGAATACCTTGCGGGCAACCTCTGCCGCTGTTCCGGCTACGAGGGCCAGCTGCGGGGCATTCAGGCATTTCTCGCATGGAAACGATCGAAGGAGGCCGCCGAATGAAAAACGTCAACAAACCGTTCCGGAAAAAGGACGCGATGCAGCTCGTGACCGGTAAGCCGGTGTACATGGACGATCTCGCTCCTGCCGACTGCCTCATCGTCAAGCTGCTGCGCTCGCCACACCCCAACGCCATCGTCAAGACCATCAACACCACGGTGGCCAAAAAGGTGCCCGGCATCGAGGCTATCTTTACCTGGGAGGATGTGGACCAGAACGCCCGCCGCTACACCCAGGCCGGCCAGACCTACCCGGAGGCCAGCCCCTACGACCGTCTGGTCATCGACCGGCACGTCCGCTTTGTGGGCGATGTCGTGGCCATCGTGGCCGGTGCGGATGACAAATGCGTCGAGAAGGCGATGAAGCTCATCAAGGTGGAGTATGAGGTGCTGGAGCCGGTGCTGGATTTCCACACCGCCAAGGACAACCCCATCCTCGTCCATCCGGAGGACAACTGGGAGAGCCTGTGCCCCGTGGGTGCGGACAACAAGCGCAATCTCTGCGCCCACGATGAATGCGGAAGCGGCGACATCGACGCCGTGCTGGCCGACTGCGACGTGGTCATCGACCATGTGTATCACACCAAGGCCTGCCAGCAGGCGATGATGGAGACCTTCCGCACCTGCTGCTATATGGACCTCTACGGCCGTCTGAACATCCTCAGCTCGACCCAGATCGTCTTCCACACCCGCCGCAACGTGGCCAACGCGCTCCACATCCCCAAATCCATGATCCGCGTCATCAAGCCCCGTATCGGCGGCGGCTTTGGTGCCAAACAGACGGCGGTTTCGGCCATCTATCCGGCCTTCGTCACCTGGAAGACCAAAAAGCCCAGCAAGCTCATCTTCACCCGCGAGGAGAGCCAGACCGCTTCCTCGCCCCGCCACGAGATGGAGATGCACGTCCGCCTCGGTGCCACCAAAGAGGGCCTCGTGCGCGGCATCGACCTGTACACCCTCTCGAACACAGGCGCTTACGGCGAGCACGGCCCCACGACGGTGGGCCTGTCGGGCCATAAATCCATCCCGCTGTACGGCAAGGCCGAGGCCTTCCGTTTCGTCAGCGATGTGGTGTACACCAACCACATGTCCGCCGGTGCCTACCGCGGCTACGGCGCAACGCAGGGCCTGTTTGCCGTGGAGTCTGCCGTCAACGAGCTGGCGGCAAAACTCCACATGGACCCGTTCAAGATCCGCGAGATGAACATCGTCCGGGAAGGCGATGTCATGCCCGCCTACTACGGCGCAGTGAACACCAGCTGTGCGCTGGACCGCTGCCTCAAAAAAGTCCACGACATGATCGACTGGGACAACAAGTATCCCGTCCGCGACCTCGGCAACGGCAAGGTCCGCGCCGTCGGCATGGGCATGGCGATGCAGGGGTCCGGCATTTCGGGCATGGACGTCGGCAGCGCGACCCTCAAGGTCAACGATGACGGCTTCTATTCGCTGATCATCGGTGCGGCGGATATGGGCACCGGCTGCGACACCACTCTGGCGCAGATCGCCGCCGAAGTGTTGGACTGCGAGCTGGACGACATCATGGTCTTCGGTGCCGACACCGACGTCTCGCCCTACGACTCCGGCTCCTATGCGTCCAGCACCACCTACGTCACCGGCAAGGCCGTCGAAAAGTGCGCGCTGAAGCTGCGGGCACAGATCTGCAAACTGGGCGCGGAGCTGCTCCACTGCGAGGAAAGCGAAGTGGTCTTTGACGGCAAGACCCTCTCTGTGGACGCCGACCCGACGAAAAAGGTCTCCCTGAGCGAGGTGGCATTCGCCTCTCAGTTCGGCCACATGGTGCCGCTGGAAGTCACCGAGACCCACACGTCGCCCCTGTCGCCTCCGCCGTACATGGTGGGTGCTGCCGAGATCGAGCTGGACAAAGAAACCGGCGAAGTCAAGGTCGTGGATTATGCCGCCTGCGTGGACTGCGGCACCCCCATCAACCCCAATCTGACCCGTGTGCAGGCCGAAGGCGGCCTGCTGCAGGGCATCGGCATGGCGCTGACCGAGAACATCACCTACGACAGCAGAGGCTGGCCGATGGAAAACTCGTTCATGCAGTATAAGATCCCCGCCCGTGTGGACATTGGCCGCATCCGGGTGGAGTTTGAGAGCAGCTACGAGCCAAACGGCCCGTTTGGTGCCAAGTCCATCGGTGAGGTGGTCATCAACACGCCGCTGCCCGCCATTGCGGATGCAGTGTACAACGCCATCGGCACCCGCTTCTATGAGCTGCCCATCACCCCGGAACAGATCGCTATGGCCGTGGAGGAAACCCGCTGAATGCTGTCCAAAGCACCGTTCCCATTTCTGGCTGAAAAGGGCCATGTCGTCTCGCTGGTGGGCGGCGGTGGAAAAACGACGCTGCTCTATCAGCTGTCGGCCCACTGTGCCCGCAAGGGCTGGCGGGTGCTGGCCGCGACCACGACCCACATCCGGCAGCCGGACCACAACATGGCCCATACAGAAGCCGAATGCAGCGCCCTCTGGGCTGCGGGGGAGTATGCCGTCCTGGGCACACCGGACGGCTGCGGCAAGCTGACCGCCCCGCCGCCGGACCTGCTGCACCGCTGGATGCGGCAGGCCGACGCCGTTTTTCTGGAAGCCGACGGCGCGAAACGGATGCCCTGCAAAGCTCCGGCGTCGCGGGAACCAGTGCTGCTGCCGGAATGCGACACCGTGCTGGCCGTGGCCGGGCTTTCAGCTCTGGGCCGCCCTTTGCGGGAGGTCTGCTTCCGGCTGGACGAAGCCTGCGCACTGCTGCACACCGCACCGGACGCCCCCCTGACGCCGGAGCTTCTGGCTGCACTGCTGGCCAGCGAAGCCGGTGGGCGGAAGCTGGTGGGAGAGCGGGCGTTTTATGCAGTGCTCAACCAGGCGGACGACCCCGCCCGGCGGGCGCTGGGCGAGAAGACCCGGACCATCCTGTGGGAACGATATCATGTGCAAAGCGTTCTGACGCATTTTGCAAAAGGAGAACGAGCCGAATGAACGAAGAAAAGATCGTGTTCTGTACAGGCGGCGGCTGCACCGCCAAACTCGGCGCGGGGGTGCTGAGCCGCATTCTGGAAAAGCTGCCGCGCGGCGAGCAGGACCCAAACCTGCTGGTCGGCTATGACAGCAAAGACGACGCGGCGGTCTATCGCATCACCGATGATCTTGCGCTGGTGCAGACGGTGGATTTTTTCCCGCCCATGGTCGATGACCCCTATACCTTTGGGCAGATCGCCGCAGCCAACGCCCTCAGCGATGTCTATGCGATGGGCGGCGAGGTGAAGACGGCCCTGAATCTGGTCTGCTTCCCGGAGAGCATGGACCTGAACGTCCTGGGCGAGATCCTGCGCGGCGGGGCCGAAAAGGTGGCCGAAGCGGGGGGCATCCTCGCGGGCGGGCACTCCATCGCGGACACCGGCGTCAAATACGGCCTCTCGGTGACGGGCCTTGTGGACCCGCACCGCCTGACCGCCAACGACACCGGCCGCCCCGGCGACCAGCTCATTCTGACCAAGGCGCTGGGCGTCGGGCTCATCTGCACGGCCAACCGTGTGGGCGAAGCTGCGCCGGAACAGATGGAAGCCGCCATCCGCTCCATGACGACGCTGAACAAAACGGCGGCAGAGATTGCGCGGAAGTATGAGGTCCACGCCGCAACGGATGTGACGGGCTTCAGCTTTCTCGGCCACCTGCACGAGATGATGGGCGGGCGGCTCTCCTGCGTCGTGGATGCCAGAGCTGTGCCGGTGCTGCCCGGCGCATGGGAGGCGGCGGACGCCTGTCTGTATACCGCTGCCGGGCAGCGCAACCGCAACCATACCGGCCCGTTCGTCCGGTTTGAGAACGTGCCTTTCCCGATGGAAGAGATCCTGTTCGACCCGCAGACGTCCGGCGGGCTGCTGCTGGCGGCGGCTCCGCAGAAGGCGGAGGCGCTGGCGCAGGAACTGTGTGCGGCGGGCCTGCCTGCCGCCATCGTGGGCGAGATCCGGGATGCACAACCCACGGAGATCACAGTGAAGTATTGAGAGGATAGAACGATGATGTTGAACGTAGATGCACGCGGGGATGCCTGCCCGCTTCCCGTTGTCAAGGCAAAAAAGGCCATTGCTGCGCTGAACGGTGCAGGCGAGGTGGAGGTTTTGGTGGACAATGAGATCGCCGTCCAGAACCTGACCAAGATGGCGCAGCAGAAGGGCTATGGCTCCAGCGCGGAGAAGCTGGCCGAGCGGGAGTACCGCGTCCGGTTCACGGTGGGCGATGCCTCCGCTGCGGCCGAAGAGCCTGCCGTCTGCACACCCGATGCCCGCACCGATACCGTGGTGGCCATCGCAGCGGATACGATGGGCGAGGGGGCCGAGGAGCTGGGCAAGACCCTGCTCAAGGCGTTCGTCTTCTCGCTGACCCAGCAGGAGAAGCTGCCCAGGACCATTTTGTTTTACAACGGCGGCGCGCACCTGACCTGCGAAGGCTCCCCGATGCTGGAAGACCTCAAGGTGCTGGAAGCCGAGGGCGTGGAGATCCTGACCTGCGGCACCTGCCTGAATTTCTACGGCCTGACCGAGAAACTGCGCATCGGCACCGTGACGAATATGTACGTCATTGCGGAAAAAATGCTGAACGCCGGGAACGTGGTCAAGCCGTGATCTACCTCGATCATGCCGCCACCACACTGCAAAAGCCGCCGGTGGTGGGGCAGGCGATGCTCGCGGCTTTGCAAACGGCGGGCAACCCCGGACGCGGGGCGCATGAACCGACCCTTCACGCGGCCCGCATCGTTTATGACACGCGCACGGCGCTGGCAGAGCTCTTCCACGCGGAGGACCCGGCCTGCATCGCTTTTGCGGCCAACGCCACCCAGGCGCTCAACACCGCCATCGGCGGGCTGCTTTCGCCCGGCGACCATGTCATTGCAACGGTCTGCGAGCACAACTCGGTGCTGCGGCCCCTCTACCGCCTGCGGGAACAGGGGATGCAGCTCAGCTTTGTGGGGGTGGATGACCGCGCTGTTCTGCGGTATGAGCAGTTCGAGCAGCTGGTCCGGCCCAACACCAGAGCGATCATCGTCACTGGGGCATCGAATGTGACCGGCCATGCCACCGATCTGCCCTTTGTGGCACAGGTCGCAAAAAAGCACGGCCTTCTGCTGATCGTGGACGCTGCCCAGACGGCGGGGAGCCTGCCCATCGACGTGCAGGCCTTCGGCATTGATGTGCTCTGCTTCACCGGGCACAAGGGGCTGATGGGCCCGCAGGGCACCGGCGGGCTGTATGTCCGGCCGGGGCTGCGGATCGCGCCGCTCGTTGTGGGCGGCAGCGGGGTGCACAGCTTTGCCGAAGCCCACCCTGCAGAGATGCCCACGGCGCTGGAAGCCGGTACGCTGAATGTCCCCGGCTTTGCCGGGCTGGGGGCCGGGGTACGCTGGCTGCTGGAACAGGGGGTCGAGGCGCTGCATACCAGAGAAATGGCACTGACCCGGTCGTTCTGGGAGGGCGTCCGGGAGGTCCCCGGTGTCGTTCTGTACGGAACGCTGACAGCCCCCCGTGCGCCGATCGTCTCGCTGAACCTTGCCGGAGAGGATTCCGCCCGTGTGGCGGATGCGCTCTGGGAGGAATACGGCATCTGTGTGCGGGCCGGTGCTCACTGTGCCCCGCAGATGCACCGGGCGCTGGGCACCGTGGAGCAGGGCGTGGTGCGGTTCAGCTTTTCGCACCAGAACACCGAAGCCGAGGTGCAGTGCGCCGTAAAGGCGGTCCGCGCACTGGCGTTGGAGGAATAAAATGCGAGCGAAACGACCGTATATCGTGCTTTCGTTCCGCGCCACGGTGGATGCTATGGCGTGGGAAAAGCGCTGCCTTGCCGAGCACATCCCCGGCCGGCTCATTCCGCTGCCGCGGGAGCTTTCCGCCGGGTGCGGTCTGGCGTGGCGGATGCTGCCGGAGGACTGGCAGTGCTGGCGGGAGCGCTTTGACCCTGCCGCCTACGATGCCGTTGCGCAGGTGGAACAATGATTTGAAAAAAGGAGACCCTTGCATGGAACCCCGAACTTTTTGTGATGCTTTGAACCGTGAGGCGGGCGATTACCTATTGGCTACGGTGCTGGAGGGCGCGGCGCAGGGGGCGCAGCTGCTGTTGTGCGGCGGTGTGCCCGTCTGGCCGGAACATCCGGCGGCGTGTCTGGAAGCACAGCTGCCTGCGCTGCAGCAGGTGACTGCCAGCGGAGTGCAGACATTTGGGGCGCTTCGTGTTTTTGCCGAGCGGTTCGGTGCAGCCCCGCGTCTGGTGGTCTGCGGCGGCGGTCATGTGGGGGCCTCGGTGGTGCGGCTGGCAAAGCTGCTGGGTCTGCCTGTCTGCGCCTTAGAGGACCGCCCGGAATTTGCCGGGCAGCTGCGGCAGGCCGGGGCCGACCCGGTGCTCTGCCTGCCCTTTGAAGAGGGCCTTGCAGCAGTCTCCGGTGGAGCAGAGTGCTATTTTGTGGTCGTTACCCGCGCCCACAGCTGCGATGTCCAGTGTTTGACGGCCATTCTGCAAAAGCCCGCCGCCTATGTCGGTATGATGGGCAGCCGTGGCCGCGCGGCTCTGGTGCGCCGTCAGCTGACCGAAGCCGGGCTGAACCCGGCGCGGGTGGAGCAGCTCCATGCGCCCATCGGTCTGGCCATCGGGGCCAAAACGGCGGAGGAGATCGCGCTTTCCATCCTCGCACAGATCGTACAGGTCAAGAGTGCCCGCTCGCTGACCGAGGGCTTCCCGCCCGCCATTCTGGAAGCATTCCGGGCGCTGCAAACGCCTGCGGTGCTGGCGACCATCGTGTCCCGCCACGGCTCCACGCCGCGGGAAGTCGGCTCCAAAATGCTGGTCCTGCCGGAGGGCAGAGCCGTGGGCAGCGTGGGTGGCGGCATCATGGAATACCGCATCCAGCAGCTGGCCGGGAAGATGCTGGCCGGGGCGGCAGCGCCCGCCCAATTGGCCGATCTCACCACCGACGGCACAGGCGATGATGCAGCCATTGCGGCCTGCGGCGGCTCCATGCAGGTCTTTTTACAGCGGGTCGAACCGGAGGAATGAACGATGAAACAGGAAAAACGGATCGTGGTGCGGGGCGGCGGAGATCTTGCCACCGGCACCATCCACCGGCTCTGGTCTGCTGGGCTGCGGGTGCTGGTGCTGGAAGCAGAGCACCCCGCCGCCATCCGCCGTCAGGTGTCCCTGTGCGAGGCGGTCTATGAGGGCGAGACCACCGTGGAGGGCCTGCGGGCCGTGCGGGTGGCTTCGCTGGCCGAGGCAGACGCCGTCTGGGCACAGAACGCCGTCCCGGTTTTGGTGGACCCGAAGGGCAGCTGCCTGGCTGCGGCAAAGCCTGCTGTGCTGGTGGATGCCATCATTGCCAAGAAAAATCTCGGAACCACGCGGGATATGGCTCCGCTGACCATTGCCCTCGGCCCCGGCTTTGTGGCCGGGCAGGATGTGGACGTGGTGGTGGAGACCAAGCGCGGCCACAAACTGGGCCGCATCATCCGGGCAGGCTCTGCTGCACCGAACTCCGGTGTGCCGGGCGTCATCGGCGGCTATGGGGCCGAGCGGGTCATCCATTCGCCCGCCGCGGGTGTGTTCCGGAATCGCCGTGCCATCGCAGATTTTGTGGAGGCTGGCGAGACCATCGCCCTGCTCGAAACGCCGGAAGGGGAGACCGTCCCCGTCACAACGCAGATCTCCGGCATCCTGCGGGGCCTTCTGCGGGATGGCTACCCGGTGCCGAAGGGCTTCAAGGTGGCCGATGTAGACCCTCGCCGCGAGGAGCTGGAAAACTGCTTCCTCATCTCCGACAAGGCCCGCTGCATCGCGGGCAGTGTGCTGGAGCTGGTGGCTGCTGAGCTTTGGAAATAACGAAAAAACGAGCAAAAGAAAAACCGCCGCCTTCCGGTCATCCCGGAATGGCGGCGATTTTTGCTTGCAGGGGTCAGTTCGTCTCTTCGGTGAGCTTGGTGATGAGCATCTGGTAGATCTCGTTGCCCTTGAGGATGAACTGCTTTTTCACGAGATCGGCGCTGAGCCGGTCGGGGGTGCCGATGTTCAGGCAGAACAGCTCCTGATCCAGCGCTTTGATGGTGCAGCGGATGGTGCAGTGCCCGTCCGGCTTTTCGGTGATGCGGGCCGCATACTGTGCCTCCTTGCGGGCCCAGGTCTGGCTGCGCAGCACGGCGGCTACGGCGCGCTCCCGCACACTGCGGGGCAGGTCATAGGCCAGCTCCTGTGCGACCTTGCGCCCTTTTTCGGTGATGGTGTAGCGCCCATCGGTCAGAGTGACCAGCTTTTGCTGGGTGATGTCATCCAGGCAGGAGCCGATCTCAAAATAATTGACCAGCGCTTCCTCCATCAGGGCGTTTTCGATCTCCGTGCGGGTGATCGGCCCGGCATTCTTCACGAGATAACACAGCAGCAACCGGATCTCGGTGCTGTCGGTCAGCCCGCCGGGGCGGACACCGGCGGTAAAAGCATCGTTAGCGGCCATCGTTCTGCACATCCCCCTCAAGTTTCAGATTGCGAAAAATCATCTTCTCTTTATAGTATAAAGGGTTTTACGCCGGATTGCAAGCCGCAACCGAAAAATCGGTCTCGATCCGCTTGGGGCTGTCGGGCGTGGAGTAGAGCCAGTGGTCCAGGTGGCCTTCGGTGATGAAATAATGCAGCTCGAACCGGTGGCTCTGGCCGAGGCTGTGGTTTACGATGACGAGTTTGATCTTCATTTTTTCCGGCAGGATGTTCTTGATGTAAACACTCACAGCCTGGCCGGGGTGAAGATCCTGGCAGCTCTCGGCCAGCCCGGCCAGATTCGGCGCGATCTCGATGAAGGTTCCGTATTCTTCCACGCTGCGCACGATGCCCACCACGGTTTCGCCCACGGTAAAACCGGCGGCGTTCTCGGCCCAGGTGCCCAGCAGCTCCCGGATGGTCAGGACGAACCGCCCCTGCACATCCCGGCTCTTGATGACGCACAGGATCTGCTGCCCCACGCTGACCCGGTCGGCGGGAGAGGAGATGCGGCTGACCGACATGCAGTCGATGGGGAGCAGGGCGCTGATGCCGCATCCTACGTCGCAGAAAGCTCCGAACGGTTCGATGTGGGTCACGGTGCAGGGCAGGATGTCGCCGGGGCGGAGGGTGTCGAGGTAGTCTGCCTTGCACATCCGCTGCGCCTCGGCGCGGGAGAGCCGGTAGCAGGGCTGGCCGGCCTCATCGGTGTCCAGCCCTTCGATGACGAAACAGGTGGGCCGCCCCACCCGCGTGAGCACGGCAATGTCCCGCACACTGCCCGTCTCGGCTCCGTCGGCACACTGCTCAAAGGGCATCACGGCCCGCACCCCGCCCAGTTCGAACCGCAGCTGGCGGGCCGTGTCGAACGCCAATGCGGTGCTCTGTAAAATTTCGCGGCTGGCCATGGCCGCCCGCAGCTCCGCAGCCGAAAGCCGGTCTGCACTGCGGTAATTCCCTTCGGTACGATAAGTCTGCATCATTCTTCATTCCTCTTTCTGTGCTGTTTTTGCCTTGCGCACCCGCCGTTTTGCCCGGCGGCAGTAAAACCATATGCGCTGACAATTGCATTTTATACGAGTTTGGATTATACTATATCTGTATGCGGCGGCCGATGCAAAATCGATGCGGGCCGCGATACGGGCCTGTGCCGGAGGGCACAGGCAGGAGGGAGAGCTGTTCATGGATATCGCAGTTGGAGATACCATCCTCACCCGCAAAAAGCACCCCTGCGGAGCGTCCAGCTTCGAGGTGCTGCGGGTGGGCATGGATTTCAAGATCCGCTGCACGGGCTGCGGCCGCGAGGTCATGCTGCCCCGCGCAAAGATCGAAAAAAACATCAAAAAGGTCCAGAAGCCCGGTGCCGCCGAGTGACGAACCGCCACATCCCATGAGAACGATAAGGAGAACTGCACAAGTATGTCAAAACTGTTTTCTCAGATGGATGCGGTCTGCCACCGGTTCGAGGAGCTTTCGGTCCGCCTGAACCAGCCCGAAACAGCGGCGGACCCGGCACTGTTTCGCCGCCTGATGCAGGAATACCATGAGGCCGAGCCAGTGGTGCAGGCCTATCAGGCCCTGACAACGGCGCAGGATCATCTTGCTCAGGCAAAAGCCCTGCTCGAAGGGGAGACCCTCGATCCGGACTTTAAGGAAATGGTACAACAGGAAATCAGCGAAAAAAGTCAGGATGTGGAAGAACTGGAAAATTCTCTCAAAATCCTGCTCCTGCCCAAGGATGTGAACGATGGCAAAAGCGTCATCGTGGAGATCCGCGGCGGGGCAGGCGGCGAGGAAGCTGCCCTGTTTGCCCACAGCCTGATGCGGATGTACACGATGTATGTGCAGAGCCGTGGGTGGGAGCTGGAAGTGCTCAACCTCAACGAGACGGAGCTTGGCGGCGTGAAGGAAGCCATCTTCGCGGTGAACGGCGCAGGGGCATACAACCGCCTCAAGTACGAGAGCGGCGTCCACCGGGTGCAGCGGGTGCCGGAAACGGAGACGCAGGGCCGCATCCATACCTCCACGGCCACGGTGGCCGTGATGCCGCAGGCGGAAGAGGTGGACTTTGCGCTGGACCCGAAAGACCTCCGCATCGACACCTTCCGCTCCTCCGGCGCGGGCGGTCAGCACATCAACAAGACGTCCAGCGCCATCCGGGTGACGCACCTGCCCACCGGCATGGTGGTCGAATGCCAGAACGAGCGCAGCCAGTTCCAGAATAAGGATAAGGCGCTGGAGATCCTCCGCAGCCGCCTGCTGGCCCAGAAGCAGAAGGAACAGCAGGATGCCATCAATGCCAATCGTCAGGGCCAGGTGGGCACCGGAGACCGCAGCGAGAAGATCCGCACCTACAACTTCCCGCAGGACCGCTGCACCGACCACCGCATCGGCCTGACCGTGCACAATCTGGATAAGATTTTAGACGGCAATCTGGACGAGATCATTGATGCACTGGCGACCCATGAGCAGGCCGAAAAGCTCCGCCAGCTCAACACACAAAGCGACAAATAATGCACCTGAAATGGTGTAAAGAATATATACTTTACAGATAGAAAGAACGATGATTCGCATGGAAATGAAAACTGAGATACTGCCCGCCAAGGGCGAGGGCATCGCGAAAGCGGCCGCGCTGCTGCAACGCGGCGAGCTGGTGGCCCTGCCCACGGAGACGGTCTACGGCATCGCAGCCGATGCCCGCAATGGGGAGGCTGTGGCAAAGATTTTTGTGGCCAAGGGCCGCCCGCAGGATAACCCCCTGATCGTCCACATCACCGGCCCGGAGATGCTGCCCGGCCTCGTCAGCGAGGTGCCGGAGCGGGCACAGCTGCTTATGGCGGCGTTCTGCCCCGGCCCGCTGACCATCATCATGCCGCGCGGCCCGGAGGTGGCGGCGGAGTGCTGCGCCGGTCTGGACACCGTCGGCATCCGGATGCCCAGCCACCCGGTGGCCCGTGCGGTCATCGAGGCCAGCGGCTGCGCCTTTGCGGCCCCTTCGGCCAACCTGTCCGGCAAACCCAGCCCCACCAACGCACAAGACGTCTTCACCGATATGAACGGCCGTCTGCCCCTGATCCTGGACGGCGGCGAGTGCGACTGGGGCGTGGAGTCCACGGTCGTGTCGGTCGTGGGCGATAAGCCCACCCTCTTCCGCCCCGGCCACATTACATTGGAAGACCTGGAACGCGCCCTCGGCGAAGAGGTCGAAGTCTCCAAGGCCATTCTTGAAAAGCTCCCGGAGGGCGCGGTCGTCCGCAGCCCCGGCATGAAGTATAAGCACTACGCCCCCAAGGCGGATGTCACCCTGCTGGACGGCACCTTCGAGCAGTTCAAGGCTTACGTGGAGGCCCACATGGACCAGAATCCCAGCTGCCTCTGCTTCACGGGTGAGGCCGAAAAACTCGGTGTGCCCTGTGTGGAGTATGGCCGCGAGGGCGATGGTGCCGACCAGGCAAAGCACATCTTCCGCAGCCTCCGCGCACTGGATGAGCAGGGCGACGGCGTCGTCTATGCCCGCTGCCCGCAGAAAGACGGTCTGTCCATGGCGGTGTACAACCGCCTCATCCGGGCAGCGGCTTTCCGGGTGATCGCACTATGATCACGCTTGGCATCACGGGCCGCAGCGGCTGCGGAAAATCTACCGTGACCGCGGTGTTTTCGGCCCATGGGGTCCCGCTGGCCGACGCAGACCAGATCTCGCGGGAAATGCTGCTGCCGTCTTCGCCGCTGCTGCCGGTGCTGGCCCGGCGGTTCGGGGCAGACATCCTCCGGGCGGACGGCTCGCTGGACCGCCGCCTGCTGGCAGACCGTGCCTTTGCGGCACCGGAGGGCAAAGCGGCGCTGGATGCCATCACCCACCCGGAGATCGTCCGCCGCATCCGGCTGGCAAAACACGCTGCCGAAGAGGCGGGGGCTTCGCTCTTTGTGCTGGATGGTGCGGTCATCGTCGGGACAGAGGCCGAAGCCGAGTGCGACCGTCTGGCTGTGGTGACGGCTCCATTTGAAACGAGCGTGGCCCGCATCGCAAAGCGGGACGGCATCGCGCCCGAAATGGCAGCGCGCCGCCTGAACGCCCAGACGCCCGAAGAAGCCCTGCTGGCCCGCGCCGATTACGTCCTGCGCAACGACGCAGACCTTGCCGCACTGGAAGCAGCTGCGAACGCGCTTTGCGAGCAGCTGCTGGCGGAAGGCGGCACGAAAGGTGGTGCGCGACCCTCGATTTGAATGCGAAGAGATTTTTGAACGGCTTCGTTCTGGTGTTTCTGGTGACGCTGGGCATCCTCTGCCTGCCGCCGGTGCGGACGCGGGTGGAAAAAACGCTCTATCCCTGCAAATATTCCGCCCTTGTGGAGCAGTACGCTGCCGAGTACGACCTCGACCCGCTACTGGTCTACTCCTTCGTCCGGACGGAGAGCGGCTTTGACCCGGATGCTACATCCAGCGTCGAGGCCCGCGGCCTGATGCAGATGACCGAGGAGACTTTCCTCTGGCTGCGCAGCAAGATCGCGGAAGGGGAAAACGTCACCTTCGGGGATCTGTATGACCCCGCTGTCAGCCTGCGGTTCGGCTGCTACTACCTCCATCTCTGCATGGAGCGCTACGGCGGCGATGTCGCCACAGCGGCTGCGGCCTACCACAGCGGCTGGGGCACGGTGGATGCGCTGCTGCAAAAGGAAGAACACTCCGCCGACGGCATCACGCTGCAGGGCTTTCCCTACAACCAGATGCACCACTATGTGGAAAAGATCACCGCCTGCTATGCAGTGTATCAGAATCTGTATGGCACTTGATCCGCTTGAACCGGGTCTCCCGGTTTGAAATATTTAGGAATATGGAAACAGAAAGGCAGGAGAAATTCTATGGCAGAAAAAACTCCGACCCAGCAGCTGGCCGAAAAGCTGCTCTATAAGCCTGCTTACGTCGCCGACAAGGATGCAGACGTCAAGCAGAAGGCACATGCTTTTGCCGAGGGCTACAAGAAGTTCCTCGACAACGGCAAGACCGAGCGCGAAGTCGCCGCCGAGAGCGAGCAGATGCTCAAGGATGCCGGCTACGTGGAGTTCGACCCCAAAAAGACCTACCAGCCCGGCGATAAGGTCTACTTTGTCCAGTTCAAGAAGGCCGTCGTGGCTTCCACCATCGGCACCCGCAGCTTTGAGGACGGCTTCCGTCTGGTCATCGCGCATACCGACAGCCCCCGTCTGGACCTGCGCCCGACCCCACTGTATGAGTCTGACCACCTGAGCTACTTCAAGACCCATTACTACGGCGGCATCCGCAAGTATCAGTGGGGCACCATGCCGCTGTCCATCCACGGCGTCTTCACCCGCGACGACGGCACCACCGTTACCGTCCGCGTCGGCGAGGACGAGGGCGACCCCGTCTTCTGCATCACCGACCTGCTGCCCCATCTGAGCGCCGAGCAGAACACCCGCACCCTGAAGGACGGCATCAAGGCTGAGGAGCTGAACATCCTCATCGGTTCCGATGCTGTGGAGGATGAGGACGTCAAGGAAGCCGTCAAGCTGAACACCATGATCCTCCTCCACGAGAAGTACGGCATCACCGAGAAGGAGTTCATGCGGGCCGAGATCGAGATCACCCCGGCTTACAAGTGCCGTGACGTCGGTTTTGACCGCTCCATGGTGGGCGGCTACGGCCACGATGACCGTGTGGACGCTTACCCCGCACTGATGGCTGAGATCGAGACCAAGGCCCCGGCCTACACCACCGTCTGTGTCCTCACCGATAAGGAAGAGATCGGTTCTGATGGTGTGACCGGTATGCAGAGCATGTATGCCTTCCACTTCATGCAGGAGCTGTGCCGCACTGCCGGTCAGGACGACATCCTGGCCTTCCGCAACAGCGTCTGCCTGTCCGCAGACGTCACCGCTGCCTACGACCCGTCCTGGGCCAGCGCCTTCGAGCCGATGAACGGCACCTATGCAGGCCGTGGCGTGGCGATCTTCAAGTACACCGGCGGTGGCAGCAAGGGCTCCGCAAGCGATGCCTGCGCAGAGCTGGTCAGCGATGTCACCCGGATGCTCGACAAGGGCAACGTGGCATGGCAGATCGGCGAGCTGGGCCGTCTGGATCTGGGCGGCGGCGGCACCATTGCCAAGTATGTGGCCAATCGCGGCATCCCCGTGCTGGACATCGGCGTGCCGGTGCTGTCCATGCACTCTCCCTTCGAGGTCATCCACAAGAGTGACCTGTACATGGCATATCGCGCCTTCAGCCTCTTCAACAACGCACAGTAAGCGCCATTGAAAAACCAGTGCCCCGGCAGGTCTTGTGCCCGCCGGGGCATTTTTGCGCTTTTTTGAGGAAAATACTTGACCTTCCACCGACTTTATGGTGTAGTGTAAGGGCGGAGGTGAAGCAAATGAATATCAAACAGGCTTCGGAACAGAGCGGGGTTTCCAGCCCCAACATCCGCTTTTACGAAAAAGAAGGGCTGCTGACGCCTGCCCGCAACCGGAGCAATGCCTACCGGGATTACACCGCCGAAGACGTCCGGACCCTGAAACTGATCCGGATGCTTCGGATGCTGGATCTGCCGCTGCCCACCATTCAAAGCGTTCTCCGTGGGGAACAGCCGCTGGCCGAAGCAATCCAGGCGCAGCAGGCAGTGCTGGAACAACAGGCCGCCCGGCTGGCGGGTGCGATCCGCTTTTGTGCAGAACTGACCCGGCAGGCACCCCGGATGGAGCAGCTGGATGTGGACGACTGCCTGAAACGGATGCAGGACCCGCAGGAGCCGGACGGATTCTTCACCGGCTGGCTCAAGGACTACCGTACGGTGGCAGAAAACGAACAGAAAAAGCGTTTTTACATCGTATCGGAGCAGTCCATCAACACCCCGGAGGACTTTGCGGAAGCGCTGCAGCGCTATGCCGAAGCGCAGGGAAGCCCTCTGTGCATCACAAAAGGCGGGATGTATCCGGAGTTTGAGTGGAACGGCATCCGATACAAAGCGTGGCGGGGGCAGGGCCGCTATTGCGATTCCATCTGCTGTGAAGCGGTCTTCCCGGAATCGCTTCAAACGGGGCTGCCGCCCAGACGGGAGCGCCTGCTTCGATGGCTTTGGCGGCTGCTCCCTGCGGCGGTGGCCGCTATGGTGTTGGCAGCACTTGCTCTACGCGGCAGAATGTGAACCCCTGATCCCGATACCACTGGATGATGTCCGGCAGGGCCTCGGCGGTGGTGTGGGTGGTGGCGGAATCGTGCATCAGAACGATGCACTGGGTCTGTTCACCGGTCTCCCGCACCACATTGCGGTAGATGGTGGATGCGCTGGGTTTGCCGCCCACAGCATCCTCGGCGCAGACGTTCCAGTCCACAGAGGTGAAGCCTTTTTCAGCGGCCTGCGCTTTCAGTTCGCTCATGATGCCTTTGCCGCCGTAGCGTCGGCTGACGGTGTTGGTGCTCCCGCCCGGAAAGCGCAGATAGCGGATGCCCTCCGTGTGGACATAGGGCGCGATGCGCTCCTTCAGCAGGGCAAGGTCCTGCCAGTAGGCATCCGGGCTCCGGTAGATGTCGCTGTACTCGTGCGAGGCAGAGTGGAATGCGATCTGGTGCCCGGCGGCTTCGGCCTCAGTGAGAAGCGGCAGATACTTCTCGTTGTACCCGGTCGCCACCACAAAAAAGGTGGCCCGGACTCCGGCGGCGTTCAGCACGGCCAGAACGTCCGGCGTCGTCTTGCTGGGGCCGTCGTCGAAGGTCAGACAGACCCATTTGTCCGGCGGAGCGGGCGGCGTTTCCGGCACCGACCCGGCCGGCACTTCGCTTGCGGCAGGGGAGACGAAACCTTCGTCCGGGATGGGCGTCAGGTCATTTTCCCGGCACCCGATGACCGGCGCAGAAGCATAGAAACTCCCAAGCCCAAAACCTAAGCCCAGCCCTAGAAATAGAAGGATCGCGCCCTGTAATAAAAACTTTTTCTGCACCTTCACACCAAAAACCTCCTCATGCTGTGAATTTATGAAAAAGCGTCTCCGTACAAGATATGAGAGCCGAAAAATTCTATGAAAAACGCTTGACTTTCCCAGGAGATTATGGTACTATACTTGAGCAGTCCGCACCACGGTTTCAGACCTCAGGAATCGGAGATTGCACTAAAACAGTATGCGAAGGTGGCGGAACTGGCAGACGCGCACGTTTGAGGTGCGTGTGGTTTATCCTTGGGGGTTCAAATCCCCTCCTTCGCACCAAATGAAAGACCCGTATGAATGCTTGAAAAATCAAGTGCTCATGCGGGTTTTTGCTTGTTTTGGAATGTGCAGATACGAATGAATGTCAGCGGTTTTAACGGCTTCTGACGCTCTCAAAGTCGTCAAAAAGTCGTCAAAAAGTGGTAAGAAAACAAGAACAGAGGCAAACGTAAAAAGGCTCCACCAAACGGGAAACCGTTCGATGGAGCCTTTTCTTATGCGGAAGAAGGGACTTGAACCCTCACTCCGATGGAACTGGTGCCTAAAACCAGCGCGTCTGCCGTTCCGCCACTTCCGCACGGAGCTTATTAAGTGTATCAAGTTTGCACCCAAAAGTCAATTCCTGCGGCACAATTTTATAATCACATCCCGCGCGGCGCATACTAGCAAAAAAGATTCCGGGGAGATGGCGAACGTGAAACAGCAGGACCGAGCGCACCGAAAGGGCTGGAAGCGGGCAAAGCAGGCGGCAGCATGGCTGGCGCTGCTGCCGGTCGCTGCGCTGGGGTGGCTGTACAGCCGCCTGCCGGACCGCGTCTATCTGACGCCGGGCGAGGTTCTGGCGCTGCCCCGCTTTTCTTATGTGGAGCCGCTGGGGGCGCACGGAAGCCAGAATGTCGCCAGCACCCGCGCGGTGGGAAGCTACCAGACCACCCTCTCGCTGGGCGGCTGGCTGCCGATCAAGACCATCCGGACCATCGTTACCGAGCGGATGCAGGTGACGGTCTGCGGGACGCCGTTCGGGGTGAAGATGTTCTCGGAGGGGGCGCTGGTGGTCGGCTTTTCGGACGTGGAACGCCCCAGCGGCGGCACGGCCAATCCGGCAAAGGAAGCCGGGCTGCGCCTGGGCGACCGGGTCATCCGCATCGGCACGACCGTGACGGAGGACAATGACGCCGTCAAAGCGGCGCTGGAAGCAGCGCAGGGGCAGGCGGTGGAGGTCGTGTATATCCGGAACGGAGAGCAGCTCCGCACGACGCTTGTGCCGGTCTGGGATGCGGCAGCAGGGCAGTGGCGGGCCGGGATGTGGGTGCGCGACTCTTCGGCCGGTGTCGGGACTCTGACCTTCGCAGACGATGCACGGGGCATTTTTGCGGGGCTTGGCCACCCCATCAGCGACAGCGACACCGGCGAGAGCATTGCACTGCGCACGGGTGAGATCGTCCCATGCGAGATCACCGGCTGCAGCAAAGGAACAGCAGGAAGCCCCGGCGAACTGAAAGGGCACTTTCTGGGCAGCCGGGCCATCGGGAGCATCCGCATCAATGGAGAGAACGGCGTATACGGCACCACCCGCATACAGTTCGCCGGGCAGCGCATGGAGGTCGCCTTTGCGCAGGAGGTCACAACGGGCAATGCAGAGATCTGGTCTACGGTGTCCGGTGAGACGCCGCGCCCTTATCAGGTCCGGATCGAACGGATCAGCGACGCAGACCCCAAACGGAACATGGTCCTGCGGGTGACAGACCCGGCGCTTCTGGCGCAGACGGGCGGCATCGTGCAGGGGATGAGCGGGAGCCCCATCGTGCAGAACGGGCGGCTGGTGGGAGCAGTGACCCATGTTCTGGTCAACGACCCGACACGCGGCTACGGAATTTTTGCCCAGACCATGTTGGAACAGGCCGAAATCGCGGCGCAGAGGGCGCAGGATACAGAATCGTCAAAATGAATAAGCATCATTCGACAATCGACGCCATAATATGGCAAAAATAACCGTTGAAATCAATGGAAAAATATGGTAAAATCAAAAGCGTTAAGGGAACTGCACACTTTGGAGGAATGAACGATGGATAAAATTCGGTTTTTGATGTCGGATACCAGCGCAGAGATCACGGAAGCCTGCCGCGAAGCGCTGGAACAAAAAGGCGTGGAAGTTACGGTCGTCGAAAAGGACGGACAGAAGGTGCTTCAGAAAATGCTCTCGGTGCGGCCGCAGGTGGTGCTGCTGGATGCTTTTATGCCGGGGCTGGATGCACTGGCCGTCAAGCAGAAGTACAACGCCGCAGGCGAGCGGCACACCTCGTTTTTTGTGACGGGTGCGTTCCAGAGCGAGGAAATGGTCCAGGAATTGCTGGATGAGGGATTTGCGTACTATTTCGTCAAACCGTTTGACGAAAATGTCCTCGCCAGCCGGGTCGTGAAGGTGGCAATGGGCAAGGAAAAGCATCACCTGCCCACCAGTGTGGACAGCGATGAGCTGACCGTGACGGAGATCCTGCACCAGATCGGCGTCCCCGCCCACATCAAGGGCTACCAGTTCCTGCGGGATGCCATCCTGCTCACCATGAACGAGCCGGAGTACATCAACGCTGTGACTAAGCGGCTCTACCCGGAAATCGCCAAGAAAAACGGCACCACCGCCAGCCGCGTGGAGCGCGCCATCCGCCACGCCATCGAGGTGGCATGGGACAGGGGAGACGTGGACACCCTCAACAGCTACTTCGGCTATACCATCCACAACCTGCGGGGAAAACCTACGAACAGCGAGTTCATTGCGATGATCGCTGATAAAATGCGGCTGGATAAGCGGCAGCGGGTGGGGTAAAATATTTCGCGGTATCGAAGTATATGGAAGTATATAAAGGAATAAATTAGAATTGCTGGAAATTTGACTTCTGTTTATCGCTATAAAAAAGTGGGATTATGGCTCCATGGCGATAAATAAGTTGAACGCAAGGCAATGGATCTCCTGTATTTATTTGGGGTGCAGTTCCCGATGCGTACAGGAGATTTTTGTCGCTGAACGACCAAAACTTAAAAATTTCCCCTTGCATTTTTCAAAAGTTGTGCTATAATATTTAAGCAATCGTTTCCAAGGCCGCTCGTGGGGGTAGCCGATATTGAAGGTTGTGATGGGCACATACATTGATAATATGGCCCCAATACGTCAGAACCAGAAATGAGGTGAAAAAGAATGAAGCAGGGTATCCATCCGAATTACGTTGACTGCACCATCACCTGCGCATGCGGCAACGTCATCAAGACCCGTTCCACCAAGCCTGAGATCCACGTCGAAGTTTGCTCCAAGTGCCATCCTTTCTACACTGGTAAGCAGAAGCTGGTCGACACCGGCGGACGTGTTGAGCGCTTCAACAAGCGCTTCGGCCGTAAGTAATTTTACTGGTCTTTTCCAAAGCGCCGTCTCCCTTGCGGAGGCGGCGCTTTTTTGCGTACTGTGGCAGAAAAGCACGAACGGTGGAACCTTTCGGAACTTACACGACTTTATCTTATTTTCATCACATTTGCAGACTAAAATAAACCAGCAACGAAATCCATCGCGTTCTGCGCGGCCTTTGAGAGGAGCGTTATTTGTGATCGAAGTTTCTCATCTTACCAAAAAATACGGGCACCGTCTGGCGGTAGAAGATGTTTCCTTTGCAGTGGCAGACGGCGGCATCTGCGGCCTGCTGGGGCCGAACGGTGCGGGCAAGTCCACCATTATGAACATCCTGACCGGATATCTGTCCGCTACCAGCGGGCAGGTCGCGGTGGCGGGGCACCCGCTGCCGGAGGAGGCCGATGCGGCAAAGAAGTGCGTCGGCTATCTGCCGGAACAGCCGCCCCTTTACCCGGAGATGACGGTGCAGGAATATCTGGACTTTGCAGCCGAGCTCAAGGGCGTCAAGAAGGCCGAGCGGAAAGAGCAGGTGCGCAGCGCAGCCCGCCGCACCGGGCTGGAAAAGGTCCTGCCCCGGCTCATCCGCAGTCTCTCCAAGGGCTACCGGCAGAGGGTGGGCATCGCGCAGGCGCTGCTGGGCAGCCCGAAGCTCATCATCCTCGATGAGCCTACCGTCGGCCTGGACCCGGCGCAGGTCATCGAGATCCGCAAACTCATCCGGGAGCTGGGGCAGGCCCACACGGTCATCCTGTCCAGCCATATTCTGAGCGAGGTGCAGGCGGTCTGCCAGCAGGTGCTGATCCTGTCCAAAGGCAGGCTGGCGGCATCGGGCAGTCTGCAGGAGCTGACGGCGGGCGGCAGGAGTCTGGAAGAAGTCTTTCTGGAACTGACCGGCGGCGAGACCGAGGAGAGCACAGGGGAGGAAGACGAATGAACGCCATTTTCAAGCGGGAACTCCGCAGCTATTTCCACGGGATGCTCGGCTATCTGCTCACCGCCTTTCTGCTGGCGTCGTCGGGCATCTATTTTCTGGCGCTGAACCTCGGCTACGGCCTGACGGATTTCAGCTACTATACGCTTTACCGCACGATCTTCATGCTGCTGCTCTACATTCCGGTCCTGACCATGCGGTCGCTGGCCGAAGAGCGCCGCAGCCGCACCGACCAGCTGCTTCTGACCAGCCCGGTCTCCGTCTGGGGCGTGGTGCTGGGCAAGTTCTTCGCGATGTGCGCCGTATTCGCGCTGCCGTGCCTTGCGGATGCCGTGATGATCCTCATCCTCTGGGCACTGGGCGGCACAGTCACCGCACTGGCCGCAAACTTCGCGGGCCTGCTGTGCTATTTTCTGCTGGGCTGTGCGGCCATTGCCATCGGCGAGTTCCTCTCCGGCCTGACCGAAAACCCCATCATCGCGGCGGTGGCGGGCTTCTCGGTGCTGCTGCTGGCCTATATGATGCCCAGCCTGCGCAGCCTGTTCAATGCGGGCAGCGCGGTGGCGCTGGTCGTCTTTGTGGGAATCGCGGGTGCGGCATCGCTCCTTGCCGGGCTGCGCACCCGGAGCTTTGTTCTGGGGTGTCTGGCCTTTGCAGTGTGCTGTCTGGGGCTGACGGGTCTTTTCCTCGTGAAGAGTGCCTGGTTGACCGAGGCGTTCAGTGCGGTGCTGAGCGCCCTGTGCCTCTTCACGCCCTTTGAAGATTTTGTCAACAACAGCTTTTCCATCCCGACGCTGGTCTATTACCTGACCGCGACGGCAGTGTTTCTGTTCCTCACGGCGCAGGGCATCGAGAAGCGCCGCTGGAATTAAAGGAGGTGCGCAGCGATGAAGTTCTTCCCCAAAGATAAAACTGCCCTGAATGGGCGGGTGTTCCGCAGCGGCCTCTATTCCGCTGCCATCACGGCGGCCGTCCTGGTTCTGGCCGTGCTGGTGAACCTGCTGGTGCGGGCCCTCCCGACCAAATACACCACGTTCGACCTCTCGGAGGCCGGGCTGTATACCCTCAGCGACAGTTCCGCGCAGGTGGCGCAGGGCCTGACGCAGGATGTGACCATCTACTACCTCTGCGAGACCGGCAATGAGGACCAGATCATCTCCAAGCTCCTGGACAAATACGCTTCCGAGAGCAGCCATATTACCTGGGAAATCAAGGACCCGGCCATCTCCCCGACCTTTGCAGCCCAGTACGGCGCACAGGATGCTGCGTCTGGAAGTCTGATCTTGGTCTCTGGGGAGCAGAGTGTCGTGCTGGACGCCTCCGACCTCTACGATTATGACTATTCCGACTACTACACCACCGGCAGCTATCGTGTGACGTTCTCCGGCGAGAGTAAGATCACCTCGGCCATCTACCGCCTGACCAGTGGGGAACAGAAACACGCCTACTACACCACCAACCACGGGGAGCAGGCCCTGACCGACACGCTGACCGATGCACTGGAAAATCAGAACCTCTCCCTCACGGCGCTGGACCTGCTTTCCAGCGGCAGTGTCCCGGAGGACTGCGACCTGCTCATCATCAACGTCCCTGCACAGGACTTTGCCTCGGCGGGCGCTTTGGTGGATGAGATGAGCCTTCTGCGCAGTTACCTGAGCGCAGGCGGCAAAGTTCTGCTCACGACCGATACCTATTATAATACGCCCAATCTGGACGCTGTGATGGCCGAATTCGGCCTGACCCGCGCCGAGGGGCTGGTGGTCGAGGGCGATTCCGGCCACTTCATGAACGGCTACCCCTACTATCTGCTGCCGGACTACACCAGCCCCACAGAGACCACGGCGCTGGAGGGCGTGGATACCAGCCGCCATGTTCTGCTCCAGATGGCGCAGGGCATCACCCTGACTGAGACGGAAGGTGTGACCGCAGAAGCGCTGCTCACCACCTCCGATGCGGCCTACAGCAAGGCGGCAGGGTACGAGATGACCACGGTGGAGAAAGAGGACGGCGACACGGATGGCCCCTTCACGCTGGCAGCCTACGCCCGCAATACAGCCACCGAGGCGGAGGTCATCTGGATCAACTGCGGCAACCTAGACAACGAGAGCGCGTATCAGGTCGTGCCCGGCAACTGCACTTTCCTGCAGGGCTGTGCATCCTCGCTGGCGGGGCAGGTCGGCAGTGTGCTGATCGACTCCAAGGCGCTGGAAGCTGCCCCCATCAGCGTTTCCAGTGCACAGGCGGCGGTGCTGGGTCTGGTGTTCATCCTGATCCTTCCGGCAGCGTTGCTGGCGGCAGGTGCCGTCGTGGTCATCCTGCGGCGCAGAAAGTGAGGCCCGCATGAAAACGAAACAGCGAACCCTCATCGTTCTGCTGGTTCTGGTCTTTCTGGCGGGTGGAGCCTTCGCAACTCTGACGGCGAAGAACGCGCAGGCCGCACAGGCCGAAAGCGCTGCGGCGGAGGGCACCATCCCGCTGTCCTCCTTTGCGGCGGACGATCTGACCGAACTCGCGGTCACATACAACGGCGAGACGAATACCCTGACGGTTGCAGACGGCAGCTGGACGCTGGCCGAAGACTCGGCCTATCATCTGGATGCCACCGCCTGCAACACGATGGTCACCGCCCTGTCGGCGCTGAACGCCAAACGCCAGCTGACCGAAGAACCCGGCGAGGACTACGGCTTCACGGATGCGAGCCTGACCGTCACGGTCACAGCGGCAGGGGAGACGAACACCTTCACCTTTGGGGCGGAGAATGCCGTCACGGGGGATATCTACCTGAAAAAGGCCGGGGACGATGCCCTGTATACGGTAGCTGCGTCCAAGGCGGCCTGCTTTGCTTTGAGCCGCACTGAGCTGTTCGGTGCCTTCAACCCGGCGGGGCTGACCCGTTCGGCCATCGAATCCGTCACCCTTGCCTGCGGAGACGAGCCGTTCACCCTGACGGCGGTTTCGGAAGCCGCAGAGTCCGACCGTTCGGCCGACTCCGAAAGCGACAGCGACAGCGACAGCACGGCGTACACCACGGTCTGGAGGCTGGCGGATGCACCGGATGCAGAGCTGGACGAAACACAGGTCAGCAGCCTGCTTTCGGCCCTCAGCAGCTACGTCACGGCGCAGGATCCCCACGGCGATGCGTCCGGCATGAAGCAGCTGGCTGTAGCCATGGTCCGCACAGCGGACGGCGAACAGACGCTGACCTATTACGAGGGCACGGACGGCCATTATCTGACCGTATCGGGGGACACGTCTCTCTACACGGTGGATGCCGCCACCGTGCAAACAGTGTGCACCGCAAAGGACCGTTACAAAGCGGCTTTGTGAAACAAAAGTTCATCTGGAAGTCCTTTTTGAGCCCGGAAGTTTCCCGCAGGGGAGCCTCCGGGCTTTTTGATATTCCGGCCCGGTTTTCGCCCGGTACGTAAAGTTTGGGCAAACTGTGTCAGAGCGATTGACATTTGTACGGAAATTGTATAAGATAGACACGAACAGGGGGAGAGACTGCGCAATTTGTCACCCAAGGCACGGCGCGTGGAAACCGATCGCCCTGGTACGAGGGATGGGGACACGAGCCCTGTCTTTTTTCGTATCTGAGTTTAAGGAGGATTTGGTATCAATATGGACAACTCGGTGATCGTTTCACTGCGGGACATCGTAGTGGAGTTTGACGGCCAGCGCATTCTGGACGGATTGAATCTCGATATCCATGACAAAGAGTTCGTTACGCTGCTGGGTTCTTCCGGCTGCGGCAAGACCACGACCCTGCGGCTGATCGCAGGCTTTTTGGAGCCGAATTCCGGCAAAGTTCTGCTCAAGGGCGAGGATATCACCGGTGTGCCGCCCTACAAGCGCCCGGTGAACACGGTGTTCCAGAAGTATGCGCTGTTCCCGCATCTGAACGTGTTCGAGAACGTGGCCTTCGGCCTGCGGCTGAAAAAGATGGACGAAGAGACCATCCGCCGCAAGGTGCGCGATATGCTGGAAGTCGTGGGCCTGAAAGGCTTTGAGCGCCGCAGCATTGGCCAGATGTCCGGCGGTCAGCAGCAGCGCGTGGCCATTGCCCGTAGCCTGGTCAACGAGCCGGAGATCCTGCTGCTGGACGAGCCTCTGGGCGCACTGGACCTCAAGCTGCGCAAGGAGATGCAGCTGGAACTCAAGCGCCTGCAGCGCGAGATGAACATCACGTTCATCTATGTCACGCACGACCAGGAAGAGGCCCTGACCATGTCCGACACCGTCGTCGTCATGAATGGCGGCAAGGTGCAGCAGATCGGCACCCCGGAGGATATCTACAACGAGCCGAAGAATGCCTTCGTGGCGGACTTCATCGGCG